>Ga0209344_10000144_pt1 | contig 145590 bp, 142 predicted proteins | sample Cruoilmetagenom6_FD_187293 | JGI IMG/M metagenome (GOLD analysis project Ga0209344, IMG submission 187293) | Oil polluted marine microbial communities from Coal Oil Point, Santa Barbara, California, USA - Santa Barbara Oil Seep Sample 6 (SPAdes)... | ecosystem: Environmental > Aquatic >... | reverse complement strand
AAAACTAAGCCGCTATCTCCAGCGGCCCTGCGATAGGTAAACGCACAGTGAATGTCGTACCAACGCCAACTTCACTTGAAACTGAAATTTCACCACCATGAAAATCAATGATTTGCTTCACTATATGAAGGCCTATGCCAGTTCCGGCGATCCCTGTTGATGTCCGGGCACGGAAAAATTGCTCAAACATATTCGGTAAGTCATCGTCGTCAATGCCAAGCCCTTCATCTTGCACAGAGATGAAAACATGAGAATTATCGTGATGAGCTTTCACTGCTATGAAGGGAGCATCAGGGGCATATTTAACTGCATTCGAAAGAAGGTTTGTTATCACTTGATCGACCTTAACTTTATCAGCCTGGATTAAATTAGGCAGGTCAAGTTCATCACAATTAATTACGTGATGATGAGAGATCTCTTGTTGGCGAGCGCAGACACTTTCAATAAGACCAGCAATATCACAATCAGAAATCTGTATAGAAAGCTTACCTGCATTCAAACGAGCAGCAGATAATGTGCTCTCCATCAATGAAGACATCCGCTGGACAGATTCTAAAATAATACCTATTCGTTTTGATAAATCTTCGTCAGTTAGTTTGCCCTTTTTGCGCAATAAGCGTTGGGCAGAGCTATCAATGATAGCAAGTGGTGTCCTAAATTCATGAGACGCCATAGAGACAAATTGGCGCTGCATTTCATTCAATTGTTGCTCAGATGCAAGAGCCTCTTCAAGTTGTGCTGTTTGTTCAGCAATAAGAGCAGTTCGCTCAATGACAATTTCTTCAAGGTTTTCTTTGTGACGTTTTAGTTCTTCTTCTTTACGGCGCATCTCAGTGACATCAATTCGGATACCTACGATTTGTCCTGAAGCATCACGGTGTTCCCTGCGATGCATAATTCGACCATCAGCTAAACGTCCCTCTGTTTCAAAATCGAAAGTATCATCAGAGCGATTTTTCAATTGAGTTTTCACCCACTCTTCCGGATCTCTATCGCCAATATCCCACATACCTTTTTCTAAAGAAGAACGAACAAGATATTCATATGTAACACCCGGTTTTATCTCATCATGAATACAATCATAAAAATCAAGAAACGCTTGATTGACCATGACAAGGCGGTCATTTTTGTCATAAACCACAAACCCGTCGCGCATGGAATTGATAGAAAAGGCTAGTCTCGAATATGATTCTTGAATTTCTTCTTCCATAGCCTTCTTTTCACAAAGCGCATCAAGATAGGACCTGGAAGCCTTTGCCAGTTCACCAATTTCATCATTTGAGTATACATCAAGGTCTACATTAAGGTTACCCTCATGCATATTGCTCCAAAATTGTAGAATTTTTTTAATTGGGCGGGAAACCAAAGAATTAACTAAAAACAAAGCGACGCCGACACTTATTAAGAAAGCACCGATTGAGAACCAAAAAATAAACGAGAGGGCTGCTTTTTCATGCTGCTGTGCATGTTGAGCAGATTGGAATGTGAGTTGAATGAGTTGGTTCTCTAACCGGTAAAGACGGTCAGAAATAAATTGTTGTTGGTCAATTAATGAGGAGATCTGAGCGACGACATCTGTCGATATATAGTTATCCGGATTTGAAAAAACTTCATAAGCATTTTTACTAAATTGCATAAGAATATCTTCAACGTATTGCATTTCATACTGAACAGTTCCAATAAAGGAATTTGTAAATTCATTGTGGTTTTCTTGTTGTAATAATTTCTTACCTAGATCTAGATTATCTTTAATTTGGATGGATGTTTTTGCTAGGTCTGTTCTAGCTCGGAGGAAATATCCTTTTGTAAACGCATATTTATTGTCGACTGAGCGCGCAACATTTGTCAAAATTTTATTTTGTTCATGCTGTAAAAGAATAATTTGACTGATGACTCGATTGAGCGGCAAAAATTGTTTGGCGACCGCCTGGGTCTTATCATTAATTTCAGACATCTGATAAATGCTAACAGCAGAAACCGCCAATGTTGAAAGAAAGCTAATCCCTACGATCCCAAGAATTTTCGCTGTTAAGCTAATACGCATGACAAAACCCTACCCAAAACAAAAAATATTGACTTGTTTTAGCTAGATTTCGAAATTTACGAATATTCTTATAATAATTAAGCAGCGAAACAAGTTTGCTCATGTTAAGAAATAACGATTAAGAAACGATTTTGAATTCATTAAAAAATCAATAAACTTCGTTTTGGAAAAGGACAGCTAAAGCATTTAACGAGTAAAGTTATGAGTTTAGCTAAACTATGATGTACAACTACCACCACCAAGAACACAAAATTTAGAGCAATGAATATGACAAAGCTTAACCGCACCTTGATCAAACATGCCTCCATCCATCTTCAATGATTTTTCTAATGTGTCACCCATTTCAAAATCAGCTCTATAAGGTAAAAGCGTGCACGGTAATATCTTAATACTTGTTTCACCTTTGCGTTTAACTACCATACGGCTGGAAGAGCACATAAGGTCTTTCGGCTTAAGGCCTAAAATATCCCAACATTTTTCAGTAATTTCAGGTTTGTCTGCTTGCTCATCCATTTCAGGAAAAATCATCAAATCATTAGGGTTTGTGGCAGTTAGTGACCAATCTTGGGTATCAAATAAATTTTGAAAAGAATTTGTGACATCTTCTGAGCATTCATCCCATAAGCTTCGTCCAGCAATCGAAAAATTAAAACCATGCTCATTTAACCAATTGAGACCAGTTAAGCTTTTAGAAAAACTTCCCTTGCCGCGTTCTTTATCATGAAATTCTTCACTATAATGATCGAGACTGATGCGTAAATTCAAGCGTTCACCAAACCGCTCATGCAAATCAAGTAAACCAGTGCGGACAGTTTTACGCATCATTGGTGCCATGGCATTTGTCAAAATAAGTACTGAAAAATCCCGTGTCAAAGCAGCTTCAGTCATAGCGATCATTTCGGGATTCATAAAAGGTTCGCCACCAGTAAAAGCAATCTCGCTTGTACCAAGCTTGAGATGTTTGATTTCATCTAATAAAGGGAGGACTTCTTCAAGGCGTATATAGACAAGGTCATCGTTCTTAGGGCTAGAAAGAATATAACAATGGGCACATTCAATATTACAAAGGGAACCAGTATTGATCCATAAGGTCTCTAATTTTTCAAAAGGAACTTGAGCCCGTGTCTCTCCATCAAGAGTGATATCAGGGTTTGTAAATTTACCTTCGATTGGTAGCCCTGATAATTTGACCGATAATTCATTCATAAAAAATAGTCCCCGTGAAGTTAATCTTGAGGAATATAACAGAAGAAGCAGGCATCTGACTTCACAAAAATACAGAAAATTGTGATGAGAGGGATTAAAAATAGATATTTACAAAAATAAATGAACGTCTAGCTATGAAAAATAACGTAAAAACAAGAAACGAAAGCATTTCTTTGAATTCATCAATAGCGTAATGCTCTGTCATCATGACATTAAAAAGGGATCTGTTGGAGTTATTTTCTGTGTCATTTGTGGGTAGCGAATACTGGTTGATTCAATTTTACGCCATGTTCTCGTTTTCCCAGCTGGCATATTGTCTTTTAAATTTTTCATACTATCTAGGCGTTTTGTACTACGTGAGGGGCCAACATATGCCTCTGTAATTACAAATGGGCGTGGCCTCGTTAGCATTGCATATACACGATAATAAAGGGCACTTGGTGCAATCGGTTTAGCCAGCAATTCATTAACACCAGATTCAAGGGCTTTTAACACCTTCTCATGATTAGGGGAGGCCGTAATCAGCAAAATCGGTATTCTACGGTTGATGCAATTTTCATCGCCTCGAATATGGCGGGTAAAATCCCCTCCGTCCAAATCCCCTAAAAAGAAATCTGTGATAACCAGGTCAAATTTTTGGCTGTAAATGTGCTGAATGGCGTTGGATACATTATCTGTTTCAACTAGATTGGTCATTTTGATACCAAAACTAAGTAACATTTCACGCACAAGACGACGCATCATTTTATTATTTTCAATCAATAAAATCTGTTTGGTACCAAAATCAAACTTCTTCTTAGACATCACAACCCCGAATCAACCGACACTTAAAGGAACAGTATGCGAGTGAGAGGGTTAATAAATTTAAAAAATGTAAGGTTTTAAAATCAAATTTGTACCTAATCTTGTGTCTGCCCCTTATGGTCAGTTTTTTCCCAATAAAATGGAGCATGTATGAGCTGGAATAACGCTCGATATGTAGCAAAAGAAATCAAGAGCCAATAAAGAGGTAATGTCGTGATAGTGAAAATAAAACCAGATAACTTGCGAAAATGAAGAGCCTGTGACCCAAGCCACATGGTAGCAAAATACCCAACAATTAAATTGAATAGAGCAAGTCCCCACAAAGGCCAATTAAGCGGCCAGTTTTGTGGTAAATTTAGTAGCCAACTGTCATAAAAATTTGGAAACTCAAAGAAGGGCATACCTTTAAATAAAAAGCTCCAAACTAAAAAGCCTAAAAATATAGGATGAACAAGAGCTGAGAAAATAGGAGCGCCAATAACAAGTTGGAAGCCAATGAACTTCCAAGTCCCAAGCTCCCGCCATAAAGTAAAGGGCTGGCGCATATGAACATAATAAGTTTGCATCCAGCCCTTTAACCAACGAGTTCTTTGATAGAGCCAACTGGAAAACTGAGAGCACGCTTCTTCATATGTTGTAGAACCTAAGAGGTCAGCGCGATAACCATGTCGGTAAAGCCTCATGCCAAGGTCAGCATCTTCAGTAACATTGTAAGGGTCCCATGCGCCAACGGTGTGTAAAACCTCTGTACGAAAATGATTAGATGTTCCGCCAAGAGGCAAAGGAATAGAGAATTTAAAATAGGCTGGCAAAACACCATCAAATAAAGAGCTGTATTCCATGGTAAATTGCTTTGTAAGCCAATTTTGTTTTTGATTATAAAAGTTAAGCTTTGCTTGAATAACAGCGCAATTTGAAGGGCTGTTTTCAAAAATTTCTAGCGCTTGCCTTAATTGATTGGGTTCAGGAATATCTTCAGCGTCATAAATAACTACAAAATCCCCTTGTGCCAGTTGCAAACCATAATTCAAAGCTTTCGGTTTTGTTCTCGGCTGGCTATCCGGCACAATGACCACGTGAAAATAAGGTGGTAAATTCATGGTATTTACAGCCTCAATGGTTTTGGTATCGATCTCTTCTAACAGCAATTTAATATCAAGTTTTGCTTTCGGGTAATCCAACTCTTCAAGTGCAGCAATCAATTGAGGCAGCACAGCTGTTTCTCGAAAAAGAGGAACGAGTAAAGTGTAAATCGGCAGTACAGGGTGGTTACGTGGCAAAGGCAGCGTCGAAGGCATGAATAGCTTAGAAATTGATCGAAATCTCAGTGCTATAATTAAGCGAAAAACAATCAAGCAAAAAAAGAAGAGAGTAAAACAAGCAGAGAGAGCATAAAGTGAAATTTGAGGAGAGACCCAAAATCCATAAAGACTTAAACCAACCAAGCCTAATATTCCAATTATTTGAAAACCGGAAAGCCCACTTTTAGCGCAGCTTAGAGGTGCATTTATAGCTAGTGCTTCTCCTGCGTATGACAATAGTTCGTTAGAAAATCGAAATTGGAAAATATTTCGCACTGTGGTGGGGCTGACCAAATGAAATTTGGCCTGGCTAACAGTCGGATGCGAAAATTGTTTCTCTTCAATAAATTCTTTCAAGAAAGTTTGAATTTTTTTAGGTCCCATCCCTCCAATACCAAAAGGGATAATGGCAAAACCATCATCGGTTTCATAATAAGACAAGTTAAAGCGTTGGTTGATTTTCCTACAATCATCAAATTGTAAATGTAATGTTGAGGCATGATGTGGAGATAAATAATTTGTACCAACTGCTTGTGAGAGCAACCGGAAATAATTTTCCTCATCCATAAGGCCTTCTTGCAATAGCAAGCAATCAAGAGGCACCCCTGTTTGCACGGCTTTTGTAAGCGCTAAATCAAAAAGTGCTCGCGTCACAAGACGACCAACAATGAATTGTTTTAAATCTTCAATATCATCCGTTTGCATCTGAACGGGATTAAAATGGAGAGGTAAAATTTTAGTGTTCTCATAAGGGTCTGTATTTTGAAACATGAAAAAAGACCCTGTGCGTTTAACTTGAAGGTTTCGGTGAGGCTACATCTTGAAAAGGATCTTAAGACTGTTCGCCTAAGGGAACAGCTGCTTCATCTACATATTGATCATCACTATCGCTTTTGAGAGAAGGTGAATTTTTCATATTATCTAAGTCTTGGTTTTTTAGATCCTTGTTTAGTATGTCTTTATTTTGCAAGTCCATAACTGCATCAGATATTTGATAGCCCTCCACAATCTCACTTAATAAACTTAACAAAGCTTCTGCATCATAAATATCTATAGAATGGCGAAGAGAATTAAGCTTGGGAGTTAGTTCAGTCAATGAGAGATAATTTTCATTATTCCGAGTAATGCTAACATGATCAGTCGCTGAACAATTTTCATTGATCAACAATTCTTCATAAAGTTTTTCACCTTCTCGCAATCCCATAAATTCAATTGCGATGTCACCATCTGGGTTTGTCTCGTCAGCCACTTCAAGACCAGAAAGGTTGATCATAGATTTCGCCAGGTCAACAATCTTAACAGGCTGTCCCATATCAAGGACAAAAACATCGCCGCCCTTTGCAAGTCCACCAGCTTGAACAACGAGTTGGGCAGCCTCAGGAATAGTCATGAAATAACGTATGATATCCGGATGAGTAACTGTAACAGGTCCGCCTTTTTGTATTTGTTCACGAAAGCGGGAAACAACGCTGCCAGAAGATCCTAGAACATTGCCAAAACGCACCATGGTAAAAAGTGTCTTGCTGTTCTTTTCATCTGCAAGAGCTTGAAGAACAAGTTCGGCAACCCGCTTACTAGCGCCCATCACATTTGTAGGTCGAACAGCTTTATCAGTTGAAATAAGAACAAATAACTCAACACCGCAATCCCTTGCCGCAAGGGCAGTGAGTTGAGTGCCAAAAACATTATTTTCAATTCCAGCAAAGGGGTTATCTTCGACAATAGGCACGTGCTTGTAAGCCGCAGCATGATAGAGTGTGTTGACACTATATGTCGAAATCGTTTTTCTCAGCAATTTATCATCTAAAACTGAACCAAGAACACGAACAATTTCAATGTCAGTTTTTAGTGTAGTCGAAGAAGGCGATGCAGAAGCAGCCATATCTTTTAGCTTTTGCTGTAGCTCATATTCGATTTGATAAAGTGCAAACTCAGAACGTTCGTAAAGAATGAGCATGGTCGGAGAAAGGGACAGGATTTGGCGCGCTATTTCTGAGCCAATAGACCCACCAGCACCAGTAATCATCACAACTTTTTTTCGAACTGTCTTTTCCAAGAGGTTTTGTTGGGCTGGCACAGGTACGCGTCCTAAAAGATCTTCAAGGCCAATAGAGCGCAAATCAGAAATCATAACTTTACCAGATGCAATCTCATGCAAAGCGGGCAAAGCTTTTACTTTCACTGAAAAGGGAGCTAATTTGTTTAGCAAGTCTCTTTTAAAACGGCGCGTTAAAGTTGGGTCAGCTAAGAATATTTCTTTGATACCATGGTCACGTACGAGATCTATAATTGATGTTGGTTCATTAACCCGAAGGCCAAATAACATCTGCCGCCATAATGAGGAGTTGTCATCAACAAACCCAACCAGACGATAATCAGATGAGCGATCTAAATCATGATAGAGTTGAGTTCCCTCTTCGCCAACGCCGTAAATCAAAACCGGTAACGCTTGATCTAAATCTTTCTTATAAGAGTTAGGAATATAATCGCTCAATAAATAAGTGATGAAACTTCGGCTGGTCCAGATATAAATAATGGAGAACAGCCCATACATGACAATAACAGAACGAGGCACATTCGACAGTGTGAATTTGGTCATGTAAATGAGCAAAAGCCATCCCAAAATTGAGACAGCAACAGACACGCATATTTTTAAAGCACCACGCCGGCCAGCAAAACGTGTGATGAGCTTATAGAGGCCATAAAAATGAAAGCAAAAAATCCCCAAAACTGGTGCAGTCAATTGAACAGCTAAAAGTTGCCAGCTATCTGGCATGTAAAATATGCCAAGTCTGAGGGAGTAGGAGCACCAGAGCGCGAAAGACAAAAGACCAAAGTCAAGTGACATTAAAATAGCTCTTTTGGTATAGCGCGGTAAAGAAATCAGCCGCCCAATAAAGTGAGATCCTAATGTCATATGAATTATACTCTTAACACCCTTGGTTCATTCAGCCATTTTAATCAAGCGCTACATAATTGAATATGATGCACTAATTAAAGCAAATGTCTTTATATCCAGATATATTAGATATGAAATTTTATTGGCCGTAAAAAGAAAAATAGAGTTAAGGCACTAAAAAAGAGTATCCATCAACTATTTAATGAAGAATTTTATACAATAAACTCAAGAAAAGAAAATAGAATTAATCCCAGATTTTCACAGTCTTCCCAGTTTGTTTCAATCCTTCAATGCGTTTATTGAGATAGTCTTGCAAAGTATCTTTCTTGTAAGCACCACTTTTTACAAAACGCAAAACAGTTTCAAAGTGAAATACCTTCCAAAAACCAGTTAGGCGAAAGGCTTCAGCTTCTTTACCTTTTTTGTTTAAAACAAGGGCTGGATTAGCTGGGAAGAAGCTTAAAGTGGGAGTGAAGTTTATTTGCCATTTGCGTGAGAATTCTTTTTCAGAATAAATTTTTCCAGCAAAATCAGTAACTTCACGAGATCCTCGAATGTCAAGTTGGACAACTCTGTAGTTCTCCTGCATAAATTTCTTAATTGCCGGATTTTTCAAATTAACCTGATGCAATTGCTTGCAGTAAGGGCACCCTTCCTGTTCATAAATGATGACAAGTTGTTTGCCCTCATCAGCGGCCAATTGAATTTCCTCACCAAGGTCAAGAAAACCATCCTCAAACCAGGGTTGGCTATAAAGGCCATTGCCACCTCTAAAAAGGTCAGCATCATCTTTAGCCTTCGCCAATGATAAATGTGTGAGTTGGCCAGCCATATACGCACTAAAAAAAACACTTGTCTTTAGAAAGGTACGTCGAGGGTGAAACATGGTTAAACTCCTGAAAAGAAGATAAAAAAGCCCAATATCTTAAAGATATTATTGCATAGAAGCCTCATTCTAGCATAATATTAAAATCTATTCAGCTTTGGTTCATTCACAATATTGTAGTGTGAATTAATCAATTTAGTGGCTATATAGAAGGAATACTAAAAAAGTGTTCTGCATCAAAGATGCAAACCTGTTTTGAGACATGTACAGATGCTCGTGTGGATCTGGAACAAAAATAAGAAAGAGGATGCTCGCCCCGGGTTGTTAGTGAGCAACTGAAAGGGGTTAAAGCATGCATCGCCCCGGTTGCTAGTGGGCAACTGAAGTGGCATTAAAAGAGTCTGCAACTGAAGCCAAATAAAGCGGTTGCATAGTGGGCAACTGAAGCCAAATAAAGAGGCAATAAGTTTTTTTTAAAGCAAGAGGGCGGTTATAGTGCAAAAAAGAATGATTATCATTTTAGGGTTTTTGTCATTTGCTGGTGCAGTACTGGCAACTCAATCTTTCCCTCTGCCTGACGCACAAGCGAACAGCAAAGTAAAAGCCCACCAAGCCTGCATGGCATCTTGCCGGTCAAGAACCAAAGCTTGTTATAAATCAGGTCAGACAGGTAGCTGCATTAAGAAAAGAAACGCCTGTTTTGCATCTTGTCAAAGTAAACTTGGCAGATAACCCCTCAAAATTGACTTTTAATCATTTGAATTGATTCATGAAGGTTTTACCTCTCATTGCTAATCTATACGAGCAACCATGAGGTTTTTCATCATGAAGACACTTAGATTTTATTATGTAGCACTCGCCATTCTAAGCGGGACTTTAATTTTGTTCGGGTTAACTGGCAGCAGCATACCGTCGGCCTCAGCTTGCTTAAAACCTTCATTAGCCAAAATTTGGGTAAACTCGGATGCCAAAGAGAAAGACCTTATCCGTTTAAAAATTGATTATAATTGTGGTGAAAAGCCCATTAAATCATATGACCCTCTCTCGGCGTCTCTCTGGATTGTACGCGGTTTCATGAAGTGCGGTAGAGCCGAATGCCTTTGGGGGCGCGCGAAAGGCACCATGTACAACTCAAACGAAATGCATGTGATCTTCAGCTCTTTTTCTGTGGTAAGAGATCTTAAAATATTTATTGAATCAGGCTTGCTGCGTGTCGAAGTGCAAAATAATTTTCGCGACACAAGACGCAAACCCACAAAACAGTCTTTCTATCTCCACCCCAAGCTTTAACTGATCAGTATGAAGAGGGGGCGTTAAATAATGTTAGCGATGAGAGAAAGCAAAGATTCAACATACGAAGAAGGAGTGATGCCAGTTAGGCATCAGGACATGGCGAAGCCCGGCGCAAGCGACGCCCCTCGGAGGCCTGCTGCTTCAGCAGCAGAATAGCCGTGAGAGAGAAGTTTTAATCCCGAGGATGGGCAGCATCATAAATACGAAGCAATTGATCCCGATCAACTTCGGTATATATTTGTGTTGTTGAAAGACTGGCATGACCAAGAAGTTCCTGGATCTGACGCAAATCTGCTCCGGTTCCCAAAAGGTGCGTTGCAAATGAATGCCGTAAGGCATGCGGAGTGGCTGTCTCAGGCAATTGCAAAGCATGACGCAAGCGCGCCATAAGAAGTTGGATAATCCGAGGGGATAATTTTCCGCCCCTCTCACCTCGAAACAAAGGTTCATTTGCTTCAAGTTCAAACGGACAACTAGCAATGTAAGTGGAAATCGCATCAGAAATAACTGGCAGAACCGGAACACGCCGCTCCCGGTTCCCCTTGCCAATAATTTCTAAAATATCAACACCATCGATTGGGGCATCACACCTTAGTAAATCAAGTGCCTCAGATATGCGAAGTCCTGCTCCATATAAAAGGAGCATCACAGCAACATCACGGTCGTTAATCCATTGTGCCACATCTCTTACCACATCAGTAGAGTCTAAACTCTCTAGAGCTTTATCAACGGGTAGTGGTTTTGGTATCGAGTGTGGTAATTTGGGAGATGAAATCAAATGTAATTCTGAATTTGTAAAATCATAGTGCCGTTCTAAATATTTAAAAAACATCCTCAATGCAGAAAGGCCACGTGCAACAGACCGATCAGAGGCACCACCATCTCGCCGGTAGGCAAGGAAGCTTCTAAAGTCACGCGCTTGCAAGTAAGATAAATCGATGAGGTTTATTTTCTTATCCTGCGAGCGGTGAACAAACCCGATAAATTGGCGAATGTCTCGTTTGTAACTATCAAGAGTTTTGAGGGCGAGATCACGTTCATCTTCTAAATAATCGCTCCATGAACAAAGAGCTGAATTGAGGTCTTTCTCAACAGGCCAATTTTCAAAAGCAGTATCCATAAGATGTTAGATTCCAATTCATAATGTAGTTAAACAAATTGACTATATAGTAAAAAGGATTAACAAGCTCTATGCGGTTGCTAGTGGGCAACTGAAAGAGCACTAAAAAACTAAAAACGAGCTATACGAAGAAGGAGCCTAGCCTCTTCGGCTAGGGGGCATGGCGAAGCGCCAGTGAGGCCCGGCGCGAGCGCCGCCCCTTGGTGGTCTATGAGCTTTAGCCCATGGAGTAGCCGTGAGAGAGAACAGAGCATTGAAATGTCAAAAAGCCAACCATCGAAAACCAAAAAAGAACGCCTTGACCTCCTCATGGTCGAGAAAAAGCTTGTCTCGACACGTTCCAAAGCAAGAGATCTTATTAAGTCAGGACATGTCAGAGTTGATGGTGAAATCACAAAAAAAGCCGGTCAAATTTGGTTGGATACGGCAGAAATTAAAATTGCTGAAGAAGCACCAGATTTTGTATCCAGAGCTGGGACAAAATTGGTGCACGCTATAGAGCAATTTGAAATAGATTGTAGTGGCAAAACAGTTTTGGATCTGGGAGCATCCACCGGCGGCTTTACGCAAGTATTATTAGGCCATGAAGCAGCTCACGTTTATGCCGTTGATGTTGGTCACGATCAGCTTCACAAAGACTTAAAAGCAGATGAACGAGTTACCTCTATGGAAGGCCAAGACGCACGCACTCTGACCAAAGATAATTTCAAACATCCAATTGATGCAATCACAGTAGATGTAAGTTTTATCTCTTTAATGAAGCTCCTAGAGCAGCCCCTCACATTAGTTGAACCAGGCGGTTGGGTGATCGCCCTTATCAAACCTCAGTTTGAAGTGGGTAAAAAAGCTTTAGGAAAAAAAGGAATTGTAAAAGATCAAGAAGCCATACAAACAGTTTTAGATACAGTAACCAGTTGGTTTGAAGACCAGCCTTCATGGCATGTCATTGGATTAACTTCATCTCCCATCACAGGCCAAACGGGCAATCGGGAATATCTAATCTGTGTTGGAAAAGAAGATTAGGGTTCAAACTCATAGCTCATAATTTTGTTGTTTACTTCATGCATCAGTGCCAGCAAAAAACAGTCTGATTGAACGGTTCATTCTATGGGCCCTATGCTCAATTAAATAAACCCCTTGCCAGGTTCCAAGGTCCATTTTTCCATCAACGACTGGAATAGATAATGTAGTGTTTGTCAGCATGGTTTTAATATGGGCAGGCATATCATCTGGCCCCTCCATGTTATGACGATAGTCACGGGTCTCAGGGGCAAGCTCATTTAATATAGTAAGCAAATCATCCCGAACAGTTGGATCGGCATTCTCCTGAATAGTTAAGGATGCAGAAGTATGTTTAACCAAAAGCGTTAAAAGCCCCTCAGAGGCTCCAATCTCTCGTAACCAAAAATCAAGTTTTGAAGTGATCATATGAAACGAATATGGAGAGGTTTCAATTTGAATTAAATCCGTTTTCTGAAAAAAGCTATTCTGCATATCTTCGCACTTTCTTGAGTTTAGAGATTAAAAAAACAGATCAATGGTGAAGCCAAACTTAAACTTTAGGCCAGAAACAATTTGCCAAATTTCAAAAGAACAAACATTATAAATATTCCAGAAATACAGCCTGGAAAAAATCACTTAAAAAATCATAATTTTAGGGAATATATCTAATTGAACACCATATGTACATAAGCGCGGTTGCTAGTGGGCAACTGAAGCGCCACTAAGAAAAGCGGTTGCTAGTGGGCAACTGAAACGCAACTAAGAAAAAGCAGTTGCTTATTGCGGATGCTTTGTGGGCATCTGAAGAAAATAATAAACTACCCGAAGAAGGAGTCACGCCACTTCGGTGGCAGGACATGACGCCAGAGGCGTCCGGTGCCTAGCACCGCCCCTCGTAGGCCTGTCGCTTCAGTGGCAGAATAGCCGTGAGAGAAAGACAAAGAGTACATCATGACGGAAAATATCTTTGAAAAAAATTTGGATAAAAATCCAGCAAACTATCAACCTCTCACGCCGCTTTCTTTGTTTGAGAGAACTGCAGCGATTTTCCCTGAGCATGTAGCCATCATTCATGGTGAGAGCCGGATAACTTATGCTGAGTATTATAAACGCAGTATTAAGCTTGCAAGTGCCATCAGTCAGCAGGGCATCAGTAAAGGCGACACGGTCTCGGTTATGTTGTCTAATACTCCATCTATGTTAGAGGCCCATATGGCAGTGCCAATGGCCGGTGCCGTACTCCACACTATGAACACACGTTTGGACGCAGAAATTATTGCATTTCAAATAGATCATGCAGAAACAAAATTGCTGATTACTGATTTAGAATTTTCACCAGTCATGAAAGCTGCTTTAGAGCTTTGCAAATCAAAACCAATAGTTATTGATTATGTCGATCCTGAATTTGAAATAGAAGGCGAGCGACTTTCATCATTTGAATATGAAGACTTTTTACAAAAGGGTGATGAGGCATTTCAATGGATAATGCCAGATGATGAATGGGATGCAATTTCGGTCAGTTATACGTCTGGCACAACAGGTAACCCAAAAGGTGTTGTCTATCATCATCGCGGTGCGACTTTAATGTGTTATAGCAATAATTTGGCCGCAGACCTTGGAACACATCCTGTTTATTTATGGACATTGCCGATGTTTCACTGCAATGGCTGGTGTTTCCCCTGGACAATTCCAACAGCTGCCGGAACACATGTTTGTTTGCGCTGGGTACGTGCGAAAGCGATTTATGACGCATTAGCAGGTCATAAAGTTACCCATATGTGCGGTGCCCCAATTGTCATGTCGACAATGATGAGTGCTTCAGATGAAGAAAAACGCGATTTAGAACAACAAGTGTCTTTTGTAGCAGCCGCCGCCCCGCCGCCAGAGTCAGTTTTACGTGCAATGACTGAAGCTGGTTTTAAGGTTGTTCACGTCTATGGCTTAACCGAAACATATGGGCCCGCCACCATCAATGCATGGAAAAGTAATTGGGATGATTTACCGTTAGAAGATCGAACCACAAAAATGGCGCGCCAAGGGGTCAGCTACCCGGCTTTAGAGGGGCTCACCATCATGGACCCCACCACAATGAAGGAAGTACCCAAAGATGGTGAAACCATGGGAGAGGTCATGTTCCGTGGAAATATTGTCATGAAAGGCTATTTAAAAAACCCAGAAGCCACTGACCAAGCGTTCGCTGGGGGGTGGTTCCACTCAGGGGACTTAGGTGTTCAATATGATGATGGTTATATCCAACTTAAGGATCGCTCTAAAGATGTCATCATTTCTGGCGGAGAAAATATCTCCTCAATTGAGGTGGAGAATATTTTATTCAAACATGATCGTATAACAGCTGCCGCTGTCGTTGGTATGCCAGATGAGAAATGGGGTGAAACCCCGTGCGCATTTGTAGAGATAAGCGAAGGCCCAGAGCTTAGCGAAAATGATCTGATTGAATTTTGCCGAGAGAACATGGCCCGCTTTAAATGCCCAAAACGGATTGTCTTTGGTGAGTTACCCAAAACGTCTACCGGTAAAATCCAAAAATTTAAACTAAGAGAACATTTTAAAAGTTAAACAAAGTTGAAAAAAACGAGAGCGTTTTTTATTTTAAAAACCTCTCGTTTTTATTTTTATTCTAAAATTTTTCAAAAATCCGACTCAATTTTTTGATCATCCTTCCTTTCTACCATCACTAAAAACTACAAAATTTTTCTATCAATTTCACATTGTGATCAAAGTTTGAAATATTCGAAAACCAAACCCTACTCTCCTTGTAAGAAACGGTAAGGGATAAAATAGAAGGCGACAAATTAACCAGTTTAAGGTAAATTTACCTATATATTGAAGGGGTTACAGAACAGTTCAATAATCTTAAATTCACACAATCATCATCTTTTATTGATAAGGGAAGTGTTATGGAATTTAAGAATGAGATAAATCAATACATCCCTCCCCAGATTGCTTTATGGGATTGAATAATGATTTTTCGCCAAACAAAAACAGCAAATCTAAAGTCGGAAGATGAATGTCATGACAACAAAATCAAGAAAAAATCTGGATAACCAAACAGCAGAGCAAGCACGGGATTTTGCTAAGCAAAAAATATCCGAAGTTAAAGGCGCACAAGAAAATATCTTAGCAGCCATTACCAAAGCTCAAGAAGCCGCTATAGAGGCATCAGCCCTTAAAAATAACGAAGGTGTTGTAGAGCTGAATAAAAAAGCATTAGATTTCACAAAATCAAATATCGCAAGCAGTTTTGAATTAGCAACAAAGATGGTTGACGTAACTGACATGTCAGAATTGTTTGAACTTCAAAAAAAGTTCGTAACGAAACAACTTGATGACTATACCGAACAGGCCAAGCAGCTGACCGACCTGGCTAGCAAAACAATAAAAAAATAAGACGTAAAGATATAAAGTCTCATGACGGCATTAAAAAAGCAGCGCTAGTATATTATTAGCGCTGCTTTTTTATTTCAAATTGAGAACCATTACATGAAAGATTATGCCGTGGCATTCAAGCCAATACGGCGCTTCGCGCTGATCTTCGATGGTTCATGCGATTTAATAAACTTATGAAGTTCAGGAAAGATAAATTTTCTAAACCGTGAGCCGTTGAACACTCCATAATGACCAACACCAGGTTGTACATATTGAGTTTTCTTTTTCTTCGGCAGGTTTGAACAAAGATCAAGCGCTGCAGAACATTGGCCAACGCCTGTAATATCATCGAGCTCACCCTCAACTGTCATCAGAGCGACGTTCTTAATTTTAGCTGGATCAATCTTTTTATTTTTATATTTCAACAAACCGCGAGGTAGTTGTTTTTCAATAAACACTTTTTCTACTGTTTCTAAATAGAACTCAGATGTTAGATCCATAACAGCAAGATATTCATCATAAAAACTTTGATGTTTTTCAGCCGATTCATCATCACCCTTAATCAGGTCAAAAAAGTGATCGGAGTGAGACTGTGCATGGCTATCATAATTCATTGCCATGAAACTACTGAGTTGTAAAAATCCTGGGTAAACTTCGCGCCCACCACCTGGAAATGTCCATGGAACAGTAGAAAGGGAATGATCCCTAAACCAGCTAATGTCTTTTTCTTCAGGAAATTTATTCACGGCTGTTGGATTGATGCGTGTGTCAATAGGCCCGCCCATCAGTGTCATACTGTTAGGCACATAATCAAGGCCTTCAGCTTCCATATGAGAAACAGCTGCTAAAAGTGGGACAGAAGGTTGGCAAACCGCAACAGTATGCACATCGCCGCCAAACAGTTTCATCATATCGATAAGGTAAGTGATATAATCATCAAGTCCAAACGTGCCTGCGCAAGATGGAACCATCCGGGCATCAACCCAGTCAGTGATGTAAACTTCTGCATGAGGTAAAAACGTTTCAACAGTGCCGCGAAGAAGCGTCGCATAGTGACCAGACATAGGCGCTATCAACAGCACACGAGGTGAAGCTTTAGAGACAGAAAGAGGAACATCTCTTTCAAAGTGTCGCAAACGGCAAAAATCATTGCGCCAAACGGTTTTCTCAGTAACGTCAACTTCTTTTCCATCAACCAGAGTTGTTTCAAGTTCAAACTGTGGTTTACCATATTGGCGTGTTGCGCGTTCAAAAACATCACACATGGCGGCAACACTGCGGCCGAAAGGCGTTTGTGAAACAGGGTTAAGAGGAGAATTAAAGAGGAGGCTACCAGATTTTGCTGCTATTCTAGCCGGATGAAATAACCCGCGATTCATTTCATATAAATGATAAAGCATGTGGTTTGCGACCTCTCAGATAAGTTAAAATATAAATTCTCTTGATATAGATTATTAATTTAAACAAACACTTAGACAGACAAGTTCATCACGCGAAGCATAGATAAGAGGCTAACCTCAAGTCAATATTCTAATTTTCCGCTTTAAGTACCTTATCCATAAAATATTAAATTACAATGGTACAAACGAAACATTTTCTGCGTTGCAGCAATTTTGTGAGGTTTAGCGGCTGTTTACATTTTAAGCAGATAGGAAAAGTTGCAAAAGAAGAGTGCAAAATGCTGCGGATGCATAAGGCATTGGATTTAATGAATAATTTTGAAAAATTGTGACAAGCTAGAATAGGCTTTGCTTAAGTTTTGTGTTACATTTACCACGCAAATCAAAATTACGAATTTACCATAATCAAATAAATCCAAAAATGGATACTCTTTAGGTGCAGCTCATGAAAATTAAAAATGTACTGAAACAAATTTAATCACTTCAGACAGATTTTTAGTGTATGTGTTTCTTATCAGTGTAATGTAAAAATTATTATATAATAATGGGTTATGCCTAAAACTTAAGAGGTTATTAAGGAATCAAGAGCAGAAAATAACTATATAAAATATAGGTAAGGCCAACCATGACTGTTAAAGAAAATCCTATGAATAATCTTTTCATACCCCCTGATTTTAAGTCAGAGGATGCAGCGTCTAGAATGGCATCAGTCATGGATCATAGCCAGAGAATGGTAAACGATTTTTGGGCGAAACAAACGAAACAGGCTTCAGGCTCTGATTTCCAGTTTTTCGATCCTTTTGCTGCAGGCCGTGCTTTTATGGAACTCGGCGCACAAATGATGGCAAACCCGGCCAAATATGAATCAATTATGCAAAATGTTGCACAGCAGAATTATCAGTTGATGCAATCAATGCTAGAGCGCATGAGCGGCCAAAACGTTGAACCGGTAATTAGCCCTGATTATGGAGATAGACGATTTGCTGATCCATCATGGTCAGAAAATTTGGTATCTGACTTCGTCAAGCAATCATACTTAATCACTTCAAAATTTATGAATGATATTGTCCATGACCTGGATGGTATCGATGCTGAAAGTCATGCAAAAGCTAAATTCTACACACGCCAATTCGTAAATTCCATCTCACCAAGTAATTTCGCTTCAACCAATCCCTTGGTTCTGAAAAAAGTGCAGGAAACTGGCGGTGATTGCTTGATCAGTGGAATGGAGAATTTATTACGCGACTTAGAGCGCGGTCAGGGCAAATTAAAAATCAGTACATCTGATGATACTGCGTTCAAGGTCGGAGAAACCATTGCAGCGACAAAAGGTAAAGTTGTTTTCCAAAATGACCTTATCCAATTGATACAATATGCACCGACAACCAAAACCGTTCACCGCAGACCCATTCTCTTTGTTCCGCCATGGATTAATAAATTCTATGTTCTCGACCTTCAGGAAAAAAACAGCCTGATTAAATGGACAGTTGACCAAGGTCATACTGTTTTTGTGATTTCATGGGTCAACCCACGCAAAGACTTGGCGCATAAATCTTTCGAACATTACATGACCGAAGGGCCACTTGCTGCTATCGATGCCATTCAAGAAGCAACCGGTGAAAAAGAAGTGAACCTCCTCGGGTTCTGCATTGGCGGCATTCTAAGTGTGGCAACACTAGCCTATATGGCAGCCAAAAAAGATAACCGTGTTAAAGCCGCAACCTTCCTAACCACTATGGTTGATCTAACAGATATTGGCGAAGCCTCTATTTTCATTGATGATGAACAGCTTAATGCCATGGAAGAATATATGGAGAAGAAGGGCTATCTTGAAGGCCATCATATGTCGGGCATGTTCTCACTCTTGCGAGAGAATGATCTTATCTGGTCATTCGTGGTCAATAATTACCTATTAGGTAAAGAGCCACTGCCATTTGATTTACTATATTGGAATTCAGATTCAACGCGCTTACCAGCATCCATGTTGATTTATTATTTACGGAATTTTTATAAGAAGAACGGGCTCATGAAAAAAGATGTGCTCGAGTTAAATGGTGTCCCGATTGATATTGAAAAAGTCAAAACACCAAGTTACTTCCTCTCAACCAAAGACGACCATATTGCACCTTGGCAATCAAGTTACCCAGCAGTTCACAAATTAAAAGGTCCTGTAAAATTTGTTCTTGGTGGCTCTGGCCACATTGGCGGCGTTGTAAATCCGCCCAAAGCTAAAAAGTACGGTTATCATACGAACACCAAAAAATGTGAAACAGCTCAAGAATGGTTCGAAACATCGAAAGAGCACAAAGGCTCTTGGTGGACAGATTGGGGCAAATGGGCGAAAAGGCGCGGTGGTAAAAAAGTTCCAGCCCGCATCCCAGGAGATCGTAACTTAAAAGTTATCGAAGAAGCGCCAGGCACTTATGTAAAAATTCGCATAAGTGATTAAGTTTTTTTATCAGCTAGAGCCTCTCTTCCATTCCATTGATTTTAAACACAGCGAATATTGGTACTCATTATCAATGTAACCTTCTTTTCCGTTTTGATCGATTATCAGTTTTCCACCTTCAATGGTGATTGTTGATTTACCATCGTACTTAGCTTTATGGCGATTTATCCAGCCTGGAATGTCTCCGGTGGTCTCAACTCGTTCCATTTTCAGTGTGTTGATTTCCAAACGAAAGGCTTGTGTGTAACCCGGCCTCCTATCTTCTCCATAACCAAGGTTGCCAATAATATAAATGTACCCATCAGCGAGGGTTGCAGTATGGAAGTCAGTTGGTGGGAATAGGTCTCTTGGGTAAGTATAAATCTCACAATGACCCTGGCCGTCATGCACAAAAACATCGTTGTAAATGCAAAAATCAGGGTCATAGTGGTCTTCATGTTCTCCAGCAATTTCGATAATACGGCCATCTGGTAGAGGCGTAATAGATTTACCGAAACGATCAAAACTCCAAACCGGCCCATCTTTGTATATGATGCGTTTTTTATCAAACTTGCTTGCAGCATGATACGCTGTTCCACCGCACTTCACCATGGCTAACCAGAAAGGGTTATTCGCACGTTCCGGGTTAGATGTTCCGAACACGCGCGCTCTGCCTTTGAAATACTCTTCCTCAGAAATAACAGGTGCTTCATCAACACTATATCCCAGCACCTTGGCCCGTGTTTCCTTACTAACGCCATTGATGTCAGAACCAGCTTCGACCAACGCAGTCACAATTTCTAGATTGCTTGCAACCGCTATTGCCTGTTCTGAAACCTGGTTCTCGGCGAATAAATCGGCGCCTCTATCTATTAACGACTTAAGACATTTCACCGAACTATGTTCCGATGCCTCAATCAGAGCCGTGTTGAAAAATTCATCCCTTTGTTCAGGATTAAAGCCGTGTTCGAGCAAGCATTTCAACATGGCTACGTTATCTTTTTGTATAGCATAAGCCAGTGGTGTTTTCCCACAACGCCCGACCGCAGCTACATCAGCTCCCGCCTCAATGAGCATAGCTGTCTTATTCGTATCTCCGACAAGAATAGAAAATAATAGCGGCGTTCTACTCCAAAAGTCCCTGTGTTCCAAATCACAATCATCAGTGATTACCTTTTCAAGGCATTCAATAGTATCGTAAGCCATAACATGAAAAATATTTGACCAACCAAGCTGAGAGCCATCAGCACCTTTTTCAAGTAATAATTTTATCGCATCAAAGCGGCCATTATTGGAAGCAACACGTAGGGGGGATTCATTATATTTTGTTATGTAATTAGGGCTTTCACCTTCATCTAATAGAGCTTTAAGTTCTTCTAATAGGTTGTCACTATTTTGATAAGTAACCGAGAGTAATGACTTTTTCATGAGAATTTCTCTCGCTTTATTCACCTGAACTTTGTTACACCTAAGCTTCCACCCTCTAAGAAGCATAATCTTAGAGGGTGATGTCTAACCTTCTATTCGCAATTGATGTTGAATTTACGAACCATGATATTATCAGTTTCGTCAATTTCGTTAATTTTATTATACGGGTCGACCACAGCATAAACGGTCACAGGGTTGTCTCTTACTTCTGTTTTAAAGATGCCAGCATCGATTAAACCTTGAGAAGCGCGGCGCACTAAAGTGTAGGTTTCGCCGCGGCTCAAAGTGCCTGTGCGTTTGTTACCAAGATCTTTCTGGAATTTTTTAATAGCACCGCGTGTGATTGGGCCTTTAACGCCGTCAAAATCCTTGGGGCCATAGCCAAGTACATAAAGTGCTTTTTGCTGAAACCGAACTGACTTAGCATTAAAGTTTTTAATCCGTGTCACTTGAGGCGTGAAATTCCGTCCTCGCTTCACAGTACCCTTGCCAGCTGAAAAATCTTTCGTTTGAATTTCACCTGGCGCAAAAGAATTCAGCCATCTAACTTCATGCTTGATATCAAGAGCGGTTGGTACATAAACAGCCAAAAAAGGTGTCACAACAAGTCGTTTAGCACGGCCACCACCATCATTCTTCACAGCAATAATGCCTTTAAAAAGAGGCTCCTTCTTTTCACAGCCTACAAATTGAATGCTGGATTCTTCTTCAATGATAAAAAGGTTCGGTAGATCTTTGGCATAAGCTGTACCAGCTGAAAGGCAAGCAAGGCCAGCAGCAACCGCAAGTGATTTAATGGATAGATTAAGTTTCATTTTTTTTGCTCCCTAATGTGTGCAACTCAAAATTAGATCTCGGTTTATAGGTTAGCGCAGATGCTTTAGACCGGTTTCAGGTGGGAAACCGAAGGTCCATCAAAAATTACATCTGAAGCGCAACCAAAGAGAATGCTCAGATTAATTTCAAACAGGCTAGCGCTCAATAGCTGAACGTAACATGACCAACATGGCCAGAAAGTTTTCATATTTCTGAATGACGTTCAATTTAAGGCGTAAGGCCTTCGTTGAAGAGCTTAAAAAGGAACAAAAAATCATGGCGATTTTACGCTTAATAGAAATTCAAAAAAAGTTTTTTAAGGGGCTGTGGATTATCAGATTTTGGAATTTAGAGATTAGTATCTCTCACCCATCAATCTATAAAACCAAAAACTTTCATCCATGTCGATCAGTTGATTGAACTTAGCCGGTGTCACACCAACAAGGCGTTTAACCTCACGCCCCATATGTGATTGATCAGAAAAGCCATTATCGAAAGCCATGTCAGATAAAGTTGTTTCGGGCTTTTCTCTTGCTGAAACCCAAGTAGAGAACAAATCTTCTAACCGAACGTAAGTCATCAAATCGCGCTGAGTTTGCCCGCTTAAATTTTTCAATCGCCGCTGCACTTGTCGTAAGCTCTTGCCTGAACCAGAGAGAGCAGCTTGGCGCGTAAGTGAATAAAACCAATCATTTAAATTTTGCGAGAAAGGTGTTTGATGAGACCGCGCATACCTCCACTCATCAATCATTTGCTTTTCAAAGTTGATGATTTTGTTCTGTGCTGCCCCTTCACAAGTCTTCGATTTAAAAATCTCTAAAAGAGTAGAGCTAACGACATCATTTATATCCACTGTCCGATCTATAAATTCTGAAATGGGCATTCCAGTAAGTTGCGTCCAGGCATCTGGGTAAATCGCAAGTGTTAGCGCATTGACTGTTCCAGGGTTGTAACTCACAACAGGTTTTGATTGAGGACCACTAAATGAAATCTGTGGCAAGGGATGATCAGAACCAACCAGATAAATATCACCATCGAAAACCCAAGATACACTACATAAAGGAGATGCTGGAAATCTGTTCACCCGCTGAGGCAAGGATAAATCTAACGATCTCGTATCTCGCAAAATATATCCAAAGGCAAAGGACGAGAGTAATTTCGAGGGAGAAAAAAATGCTGATGACGCATTTTCATTCTCCAATGTCAATTGCTGGCTATGGTCTTTCATGTCGTTTCGTTTCTATACAAAAAATCATTCCTCGCATTTTACTATGTCTAACAACTGAGCAAAAAGGCTAGTAAAAAATGTCAAAAATATATTTCAAAGGCAAACTTAAATATCGTCTTCAAAGCTACCTCACACTTTCAAAAATTTCTATAGAAGTTCTCATTAAAAGGATATTTCAAAGACCACTGAATAGCGCATGGCCTATTCTTTTTGAAATAGGGGTGTTTTTTTGGCGAAATCAATTCAACAGAGCCTTTGCATTTAAAGACATAAAAGAGGGGCGGGCCTATTTTGATAGCTTGATAACAACAACAGGTGAGAGCTTTCCTGTAATCGCTGAACCCATCAAACCCAATGAACCGGTGGGGGAATGGTATAAATTGAGTGAGGGGCAATCAGATGTTCACGCTCTGTATTTACATGGTGGTGGCTATACATTCAGATCAGAGGTCTCAGTTAATTTTGCGAAATCACTCACCGCTTTACTCGGCGTAAATTTATTCATGCCGCATTATCGCTTGTCACCAGAAAACCCTCATCCAGCTCAATTGGAAGATGCAGTTCGAGCTTATAAGTATATGCTTGAAAAAGGGATAGAACCCAAAAGGATTTTTTTCATAGGTGATTCAGCCGGCGGTCATTTAGTCTTAATGCTCTTACAAGAATTAAAAAAACAAAACTTACCCCGCCCCTTTTTATCAATTCCACTTTGCCCATGGACAGACATAGGCGATCGTGGTGCGAGTTTATTCGGTAATGATAAATACGATCTCGTACAAGGATATATGGCATTAAAATTCGGAGAATGGTTGCAAGGTGAAACAAATTACACGCGCGAACAATTGTCACCCATATGTCATGACTATACTAAGCTAGGTCCTATCTACATACAGGCCGGTGGTAAGGAAGTCCTAGTGGACATGATCTGTGAATTCGCTCAAAAATTAAAAACGGAAGGAGCTGAAGTAATGCTCGATGTCTGGCCAGAAATGACCCATAACTTCCAAATGCACGGCCTAACCCATCCTGACAGCAAAGAGGCTTTCAAGAGATTGAATGAGGTAATCAAGCTGAAAGCTAATGGAGATAAGTCTTGGCAATCAAATCAAAAAACGAAATTGTGTAACCATAAAATCGAGACGGACAATAATTTTATAGGAGTTTAAGAACGTTCCTCAAAATACCTAGATATAGTAATCGCAATTTTTACTCTTATACCTACAGCAATATGGTTTTTTAAAACTACAACGAGTAACCGTATGTCTAGGATAGCAGCCATCATAAGTTTAGTATCAATTCCTATAGCAGTGCAATTATTTCCTTATTTTTCTGCAGATAGTTCTTCAAGAGCCACCCTAGGTGCCCTAATAGATTGGTTTCTTATTTTAAGTTTCCTATCGTTTGGATTGCTTCCGGTTTTTGCACGGGTTGTTTTTTGATTCCTAGGTAGAGGAATTGGTAGAGTTTTCAACAAACTTATCATGAAGTAAACTCAAGCATTTCCAATCAATATCCCGGCCGCAAATACAATCAAGCCTCCCACAACAATCTCAAACGCTGCACGTAGAAATTTTGTATCCATATATTTCGAGCGAATCCAGGCAATCACCCAAAGCTCAATGAGAACAACCACGATAGCAATCACTGTTGCCCAGTAAAAATCAGTGATGAGATAAGGGATGGTGTGTCCAAGCCCGCCAATAGCAGTCATAAGACCAGTAATCCAACCGCGAACAATAGGGCTGCCGCGCCCTGATATAATCCCATCATCAGACATAGCTTCAGTAAAGCCCATGGAGATGCCAGCGCCAACAGAGGCCGCCGTTCCAACTAGGAATGTCTCCCACGTACTTTGCGTTGCAAAAGCGGCTGCAAACACAGGAGCAAGCGTAGAGACAGAACCATCCATTAAGCCAGCCAAGCCAGGTTGGACATATTGCAAAACAAAAAATCGTTTTGCAGTTTCCTCTTCGCTATCAAGGGTCTCTTTATCAAGATGCATTTCTGTGAGGCGCTCTGCTAAACTTTCATGTTCGCGCTCAGCAATGGCCAAATCTCCAAGCAATTTACGAATGGCCGTGTCACTTGTGCGCTCTAGTGACTTTTCATAAAACCTGCGCGTTTCATATTCTATCAATTCAGCTTGCTCACGCACAGCATCTAGCCGAAGGGGTGTCACAAGCCATATGGGTTTATGTTTGATAAAACCCTTCACATCACTAGAGCGAATGAGAGGAATTGTTGTGCCAAACTTTTTTTCAAAAAGATCGAGAAGCATCCGCCTGTGTTCATTTTCCTCTAGAGCAAGTTCTTCAAAAACTTTAGCAGAACCTGGAAAATCAGCGCGCAAACCATCAGCATAGGTTAGGTAAATGCGTCCATGCTCTTCTTCCATAGAAATTGCCAGGGCCAATAGCTCTTTCTCATTTAGTTCTGAAAAACGTTTCATGCATCTCTCCAGCAAAATTGGGGGGCTAAAATTAAGTGAGCCCACTAGTAAGCCTAATGGCAAACTCTGACATTACTTTAAATAAGAACAATCGATAACGCTACTCATATTTAGAATCATTCTAAATATAATGCAAATAAACTAGAAATGAACAAGTATGATGAGACAAACAATCATTTTTCAATAATTCTATCCTACAAAAGATATCAGGCTCTATAGTTAAGTGAAATATTCAAATATAAACAATTTTGAAACGAGTATAGGGAACAAATACCGGAGCAAACACCGAAACGCACCACAGAAACGCACCACAGGAACTCAATAATGGCAATTGTGAATAGATTTTTGGATCCGCTAAGTGATTGGATAGCAGCCAGGCTAGAGACGACCTCAAGTGGCTACGAACCTTTTACACCCTCAGACCCAACAACACTTTCAAGAATCTTAACTCCAGGTGATATTTTACTCGTTGAGGGAAATCAAAAAGTCTCCTCCGCGATAAAATATTTAACCCAGTCAACCTGGTCACATGCCGCCATTTATGTTGGGGAAGCACTTTATAATGGTAACGGATATACAAACGAAGAACCTGTGACGACAGCAATTGACCCAAAATTCAAAGAGGGCCATCTTTGCCTGATAGAAGTTGAACTCGGCCTTGGGTGCATTGCAGTCCCGCTTTCAAAATATGAAACTTATAACACGCGTATTTGCCGTCCCTTGAACCTTACTCCTGAAGATCGTGCCACAGTTATCAATTTCATGATTGGTAATTTAGGAATTAAATATGACACGCGTAATATTTTGGATTTGGCCAGGTATCTCTTTCCAACCCCGCCAATTCCAGTGAGATGGCGGCGGCGGATGTTACAGCTAGGATCTGGTGAGCCAACAAGAGCCATTTGCTCAACTCTCATCGCACAGGCTTTTCAAAAAGTACAATACCCGATCTTACCTCGTATCGAACGTATAAAAGGGCAAAGAAGATCAACAAGTGCCTATAGCCGCCGAGAAATTCTCCACATTCGCCATCACAGCCTATTTGCCCCACGAGATTTCGACATTTCTCCTTACTTCTCAGTTATAAAACCAACAATTGAATATGGTTTTGACTATAAACGCGTCAATTGGGCCCCTTCACAAGAAAGTAAGGAGCAGGCAGAAGCCTCTGATCAAGCTGGGAAAGCGACGAGTTAAATTTATTTAAATGAGATTTACGTCTCTTTTTCTAAAATTACACAATAAACCGACAAAAAATTTGCTCTTCATGCATCAAACTCTTGGCGATAACAAAAAAGGGTGATATTTCTCGCCCCATGACAGAGAAAAAATCACAAACACCATTAAAAAACATCCGCAACTTTTCAATTGTTGCCCATATTGATCATGGTAAATCCACATTAGCCGATCGCCTCATCCAAACATGTGGCGGCCTGGCTGAACGCGATATGCAAGAGCAAGTCCTTGATAATATGGAGATTGAAAAAGAGCGCGGCATTACGATTAAAGCCCAGACAGTTCGCCTCGATTATAAAGCCAATGATGGAGAAACCTATCAGCTCAATCTAATCGACACACCAGGCCACGTTGATTTTGCCTATGAAGTCTCCCGCTCCTTGTCTGCGGTTGAAGGCTCACTATTGGTTGTGGATGCCTCACAAGGTGTGGAAGCTCAAACTCTGGCAAATGTTTATAAAGCTATTGAAAACGATCATGAAATTGTAACGGTTCTCAATAAAATTGATTTGCCAGCCGCCGAACCTGATCGCGTAAAAACACAGATCGAAGATGTAATCGGTCTTGACGCCTCTGAAGCCGTTGAGATTTCAGCCAAATCAGGCTTGGGTATAGATGATGTGCTTGAAGCCATCGTTGAAAGGCTCCCATCCCCTCAAGGTGAACTAGATGCGCCGTTGAAAGCTATGCTGGTTGACAGTTGGTATGACGCCTATCTTGGTGTTGTAGTGCTGGTGCGAGTGATTGATGGTGTCTTGAAAAAGGGACAAAAAGTCAAACTCATCGCAACGGATGCTAGTTACTTAGTCGATCGCGTTGGTGTCTTCCGCCCAAAATCAGATTTAACGGATCAATTAGGCCCCGGTGAAATCGGCTTTTTCACAGCCGCTATCAAACAAGTGGCTGATACCCGTGTGGGTGATACGGTAACCGATGAAAAGAAACCATGCGTTGAAGCCTTGCCTGGTTACCAGCCCGCTCAACCGGTTGTGTTCTGTGGTCTCTTTCCAGTTGATAGTTCTGAGTTTGAAAATTTACGCGATGCCATGGGCAAACTGCGCCTCAATGATGCAAGCTTCGAATTTGAAATGGAAACTTCAGCAGCGCTGGGTTTTGGTTTCCGCTGTGGCTTTCTAGGGCTCTTGCACCTGGAAATTATCCGCGAACGTTTAGAGCGTGAGTTTAATATTGACCTCATCACAACAGCCCCATCGGTGATTTATCATATCCATCAAACAGATGGCGAACTGGTCAAAATGCATAACCCGGCAGACATGCCAGATGTTATGAAGATCGATCATATTCAAGAGCCATGGATCACAGCAACCATTTTGGTGCCGGACGAATATTTAGGCGCTGTTTTAAAACTCTGCGAAGACAGACGCGGCCGCCAAACTGAGTTGACCTACGCTGGTACAAGAGCCATGGTGGTTTATCAACTGCCAATGTCAGAAGTTGTGTTTGACTTCTATGATCGCTTGAAATCCGTTTCCAAAGGTTATGCCTCGTTTGATTATCAATTGCTTGGTTATGAAGAAGGCAACTTGGTGAAAATGTCTGTGCTAGTAAATGCTGAGCCAGTAGACGCCTTGTCCATGATGGTGCACCGCGACAGAGCCGAAGCCAGAGGCCGCGGTATGTGCGAGAAATTAAAAGAGCTCATCCCACGCCATCTCTTCAAAGTGCCAATTCAAGCAGCCATTGGCGGCAAGGTGATTGCACGCGAGACCATTGCAGCGATGAGAAAAGACGTGACGGCGAAATGTTACGGCGGCGATATTTCTCGAAAGCGGAAATTGCTCGACAAGCAAAAAGCCGGCAAGAAGAAAATGCGCCAATTCGGCAAAGTAGAAATCCCCCAAGACGCCTTCATCCAAGCCCTGAAGATGGATGATAATTAAATTCTTATATAAAAGCTGGTGTTAAAAACATCAGCTTTTTTGTTTTATGGATGAGCCTATTCAAAGTGTCTTTATTTATATGAACTCTATGACAAATTAACTTGGGTAGATAATAGAGTGTACGAGGTGTCTAATAATGACATTAAAAAATCATGAGGCTTGGGAATGGATACCACATGTTGGTTTGGGACCATTTAAATATGAAACTTCTGTTCAAGAATATTTGTCCGAGTTTGATCTCATTTTAGAAAAAGAAGAAAATAAAAAAGATTATGATTGGGATACATATAACATTATAGGAACAGATAAATGTATTTGGACCGAAGATGATATAATTATGAGCATCCGGTGTGATGATCAGTTTAATTATAATGGAAAAAATCTAATCGGCATGACTGAAGATGAGTTGTTTTCACATATGAAAGGACAATCCTATGAAATGGAGATTGATGTATTATATGAAGATGGTACTCAACAAACTCCTTTTGCATATGATGATTTAGGTTTAAGCGTTTGGACTGAAAATAGAGTTGTTGTTTTTGCTTCTGCATGGCAAGCAATAGATTAGCAGCTCACTCTTAAATAGTAGATGACGTGAAAAAAGGCTCTTTGCCTTTTGCAAAGCTAATCTAAAAAAACGTATAGCCTTGGCCAGTTGCTTTCATACAACTAGATAGCCGTAAGGTAAAAAACGACGGTTGCTGCTGGCAATATAAGGAACGCCACAAAAAAGCACAAATCTATTCATACGAAGAAGGAGCCTAGCCATTTTGTGGCTGGGGGACATGACGCCAGGGGCGTCCGGCGCGTTGCGCCGCACAACGTAGGCCAGCTGCTTTAGCAGCTGAATAGCCGTGAGACAAAAAATGACCAATCTATACACACCCATCAATGAATTAAAACCAGTAGGTGAAGATATCTGGATTGTTGATGGCGAGGTGATCAGTTTTTATGGCGCACCTTATACGACGCGAATGACAATCATCAGATTAGAAAATGGTGATTTGTTCTGCCACTCTCCCATAGCCCTGACCAAAAGTTTAAAAGAACAAGTTGAGAAGTTAGGGAAGGTGAAGCACCTGGTTTCGCCAAATTGGATCCACTATGCCTACATCCCTGAATGGGCGAAAGCGTTCGAGGATACCATAGCGTGGGCTTCCCCGAAGGTGAGAGAACGAGCCAAAAAATACAAAGTGGATGTGTCGTTTGATCATGACTTGCAGGATGGTGCTGAAGCCATTTGGGAAAGAGAAATAGACCAACTGATTGCCAAAGGCAGTAAAGCCCATCAAGAAGTCGTGTTCTTTCACAAAAAAAGCAAAACACTCATTCTCACTGATTTGATCGAAAATTTTGAGAGTAAAAAAATCCCACTTTGGTTTCGCATTCTAGGAAAGTTCGCTGGCATTCTCAACCCAGATGGCAAAGCACCAATAGACATGCGCTTTTCATTTTTCGGCAATCACAAAAAGCTGAGAAAAGCAGTTGATAAAATGATCAGCTGGCAACCAGAAAAAATAATCATTGCTCATGGTAAGTGGTTTGAAAAAGACGCCGTAGCTGAATTAAAAAGAGCGTTTCGCTGGTGCATGTAACACCAGCGAAATAAAAATCTTAGTTCTTGATAACAATGCGAGCTCTACTGCGATTGCGCTTCACTAAGTTAAAAAGTTCGCGCGCCGCTGCTGGGTGCAGGCGGATACATCCGTGAGAAGCTGGACGTCCAAGACGTTTGATGGCATTGGTGCCATGAATTGCATAACCGCCCTTAAAAAAGATCGAATATGGCATCGGTGAATTATAATATTTCTTCGAGTAATGCATACGTTTTAAAAAGGTCGGTCGGTATGAACCACGTGGTGTATGAAATCCGCGGCGACCAGTTGAAACACGCCACGTATAATAACGCTTCCCGTTCACATAAACCCGCATGACTTGCTGAGAAACATCAACCTTGGCTACTATATTTGCAGCAAGGCCCTGAGTAGAAAAAAGGGCGCCATTAACACCAAAAAGAAATGTAAAAACAAAAAGAAAACCTAAAACTCTAAACTTCACAACTCACATCCTAAGTTAGAAAAAATAGTACCAAGCCAATCTTGGTAATTTCTCAGTTAATTAATCATGGGCTACCATAAAAACCAACCGCTTGACATGAATGACCTGTTGATAATCAGGCCATGAAATTAAGATTATATCACAAAAATGTGGGTTATGATTTTCGACTTGCAAATCATTTGATTGAAGAGGGGGAGATTATGAGATAGCTAACTATTTTTAAAGAGCGTCCTGGCTTTTCTGCGAAGTATTTCAGGCCCTTCAGATTTAAAACGTTTGACTTCATTAGTAAGCCTTTGTACCTGGTCCTGCAATCGACGTTCTTCATCTTCAAGTCGGTCTCGCTCGTCAGCTTTTATGTTTTTAGCCTTCATTTGAGAACGAACTTCACTAATCTGGTCTAAGCTATTCTGAATGTCATTCTTGATAGTATAAATCTGATAGCCGAGTTGATTAGCGTCTTTCAAAAGCAGGGCAACCTTTCCAGAACAAACAGGGCTGTAGTGTATCCCTTTAATGCCAAGATCTACCTGATGTTGAATTTTACAATAAGATTTTAGCCCTTCAACGCGGCCTTGAATGTATTGAGCTTTGTTAACTTTGATTTTATGGTCAAGGCAGGCGGATTTATGTTTTGCAAAATATTTTAATGGTCGGCCAGATTGCCCATCAGTCTTGCCAATGGTGCGCCAGTCACCTACCGTACATTGATCTTTACTAAGTGTTGCACATCCGCTCAAGTTGCAGAACAACAAGATATAAAAACAAGAAAAAAACGCAAACCTGTACATGACAACACCAAAGAAAAGATCAAGCATGATAAAAACAATATTCATATATTATGATCATGTAAAAAAAGAAAGCTAGTGTAATAATATTGCTGGGTAATGAAGTAATTGATAGAAGGCCTGAATAATGGAAAAAAACACAAAAACAAAACGAGCCCCTCGTTCAAAAAAACCAGCATCAGCGAAGAAAGCAGTGTCAACGAAAGGGGAAAATAAAAACACCATCGCCTTGATTTATGACTTTGATGGCACCTTAAGCCCGCGTAATATGCAAGAATATGCTTTTTTGCCTAAAATCGGTATGCCAGCTACAAAATTTTGGAAAGAAGTCACCAAACTTTCTATTGAGCGTGAGGCTGAACCTCTCATTACTTACATGCACCTAATGTATAAAAAGGCCAAAGAAAAGAACGTCCATATATTAAGAGATGATCTTGTAAGCCAAGGCAAGGATGTTGAGTTTTGTCCCGGCGTTGAAAAATGGTTCGACCTAATTGAAGCCTATGTGAAAAAACAATCGAGCGACGCTGTGAACGTTCGGCATTATCTAATTTCTTCCGGGTTAAAAGAAATCATCGAAGGAACCAAAATTTATGATCGGTTCCATAATGTTTTTGCGTCTGAATATTTCTTTGATGCCTATGAGTTACCGTACCCAAAACGAGTGATTTCAGATACGTCCAAAACACAATATCTATTTCGGATTAATAAAGGCGTTGAGGATGTGAATAAATCCATCAACTCTCACATGCCAGAGAAAGATCGCCCAATCCCATTTTCTCAAATGATTTATTTTGGTGATGGAGAAACTGATGTGCCGTCGATGGCAGTAACGAGACAAAATAAAGGGTTTGCAATGGCTGTTTATCCAAAAGCTAAATCCGCTAAAATTTGTAAAGAACTTTTCTCTGTTGGCCGCGTCGATTTTTACGCTGAAGCTGATTACACAAAAGGCTCAGATCTACACAAACGAACATGCCTTCTCATCGACAAAATCCTAAGTGATATAAAAGTGCGAGAAGAAAAAGAAAAACTATAAAACTAGTTTTTTAATAGTGATGTAAATGAAGCTGTTGCAGAGGAAACAAATCAAAAAAATAACCGTGAGAAATAAAAGTTTGTTTCACCTTACGAAGAAGGGAGTGCGCTACTTCAGAGCACGTACATGATGCCATAGGCATCCGGCGTAAGCGCCGCACCTCGTAGGCCCATGAGCTGAAGCTCGTGGAATAGCCGTGAGAGATAAAAAAGGTGGGCGCCTTCTGTTCAATGCTTAAAAAATAATGATGTGCGAAACGAGGCGCGCCACCTTATCAGAGTTAAAACTATAGCACGATTTTCTAAAATTTGCTAGATCTAAACAAGATGATTTGCTAGAGCCTGTGTCCAAACAAAAAGAAAAAGGCCAGGTGCACATGTTTATACAGGGAGTTCAATCAATGATAAAACGCGTGATTGTTATGCTTTTCATAAGCTTAGCTTGCACCTCTTTTGTGAGTGCAGAAGCAGCTAAAAAAGAAAGCGCTCCTAAAAAAACTCAAGAAAAACCAAAACCAATTGCAGCCAAAAAGTTATTTGGGTTTGTCTTAAAAGGGGCAGACTTAAAAGCCAAAGCTATTGGCTATTATACAAGAGGATGCTTGTCGGGTGGTAAAGTACTGGCTGTCAACGGCGAAGCCTGGCAAGCGATGCGCTTGTCCCGAAATAGAAATTGGGGACACCCTGTACTTATTAAGTTTGTTGAAGAATTCGCAAAACAAGTGAAAGAAAAAGATGGCTGGGGAGGCATTCTAGTTGGTGACTTATCTCAGCCACGTGGTGGTCCTATGCTTTCAGGTCATCGTAGTCACCAAATGGGTTTAGATGCAGATATTTGGTTAAACCCTATGCCAAACAGGCGCATGACATATAAAGAGAGAGAAGAAACCTCAGCAGTCTCAATGTTAGATAAAACAGGGCTTGCTGTGAACCCGGCCGTTTGGACTGATAGCCATGTGAATGTGATTAAGCGAGCGACTTCTTTTAAAGCGGTGCAAAGAGTGCTGGTTCACCCGGCAATTAAAAAAGCGTTGTGCAAAGCAGCAGGCGATGATCGTGGTTGGCTTCGAAAAGTTCGCCCATGGTGGGGACATCACTATCACATGCATATTCGCCTGAAATGCACGGAGCCTTCCTGTAAGGCGCAAGGGGGAACGCCAGCAGGAGACGGGTGCGGCAAACCATTGGATTATTGGTTCAAGCTGTTATCACGGCCTGTAAAACCAAAAAAGAAACCCAAAGGTCCGCCTAAAAAACCAAGGGTTAAAGACCTCAATTGGATGCCAAAAGCATGCCATACAGTTTTAAAAGCTGGTGATCCCCCACTTCTCAAAGCCCGCCAACTTAACGAAGAGATTGAGCTACCAATTCGAAAAGCAGTTGCAAAAGCGCAAGTGGTAGATGATAAGCTGGGTGAATTGATAGAAAGCATAGAGACAGACACAAAAGCAAAACCTTAAATTTCTTATTTGATCATATCGGTTGGTAGCTTGCGCGGGAATAAATAAAAGGCAAGCAAGGTGATAAGAGCAAAGGCGGCCAATATACGAAAGAGAGTGTCAAAGCCAGAGCCTTCATAAACGGCTGAGATAAATGGGAGAGTGGCTGCAAGGGCTGTGAACCCGACCACAAACCGAACACCATAAATGCGCGCCCGGTATTCATCAGAAACAATTTTACTCAAGATAAAATCATTAATAGGGATTTGCCCAAACGCACCTAACATAAATCCAAGGGCAACAATAAATGCCCATTCATTCTGAAGGCCGGGCATTAGTGCAAAGCAAACAAACTGCAGAGCTGCTAAAAACATATATACAGCTCGTGGCCCATACGTATCTAGGAAATAACCGACAATCAGTTGACCAAACGAAGCGATTGTAAAAACGATGAAGGCAAGTACGCCAATCATTGTGGCAACGTTTGCCTCTCCAGAAAGTTGATCAAGCTGAACCCAGTCGAGAGAATTTTTCGCAAATGTTTGAATGCGTTCATCAAAAATCTTAGGTAGAGCGAACGATGTTGATTGAAACAAGATGCTAGTCACAATAGTCGTTATAAAAATAATTATAAGAATGCGAATAAATAGGGGTTGCTTTTTCAAATCCGCTATTGATGATTTGTCATTTTTTTCTTCTTCTAAGTCGTTGTTTTTTATTGAAAAGGAAGAAGCGGAGATTGCTTCACGCCTGAGTAAATAATAAAAAAATCCACAAAAAATAGAAAAACAGCCCGGGATAAAAAAGGCCATGCGCCAGCCGGTTGTATCAATCATATAACCGGTTAGAAGCGCAGCACTAGCAACTCCCATATTCCCCCACACCCCATTCGCAGCCAGTCGCATGCCTGTGTTTTTCCAGTGAATAGAAACAAGGGCAATTCCAACAGGATGATAAATGGAAGCAAAAATGCCGATGATAAATAGACCAAGTCCGACTTCAAATGGAGAGGATGCATATGAGGTGGCGATAGCGGCTAGGCCAATGCCAATAAAAAAAACAACCATCATGCCATCACGGCACCACTTATCACCAAGCCACCCGGAGGGGAGAGAGAATATACCAAAAGCAATAAAACCTGGCGTTGCAAAATGTAGCAGGTCGCCATAACTAACGCCCCATTCACGGTGGAGTGCAAGTGCTGCCACTGTAGCAAAAATCAACATGAACAAATGATCTAGGAAATGCCCAAGGTTTAATAAGAGAAAATACACGCTTTTCTTTGTCATGAGGTCTCATCTTATAAATTTTTATTTCCGCCGACCATATCAGACATAAGTGAGATCAGATATAGAAATAAAATGGGGCTAGCCCCTAATGGCTTAATTCACCCCATAGATCATATTCATCTGAGTTGGTAACTTTTACTTTAACACGGTCACCGGCTGCAAGCTCAGTTTGACCATTGAGGAAAACGCAACCATCAATCTCAGGGGCATCCCATTGTGAGCGACCAATCGCGCCCTCATCATCAACCTCATCAATCACCACGTCAATCTCACGGCCAATACGGGTTGCAAGCACGCGTGTGCTCACCTCTTGTGCTTTTGCCATGAAGCGGTGCCAGCGTTCTTCCTTCACTTCCTCTGGCACGTGGTCATCAAGAGAGTTAGAGCGCGCACCGTCAACATTTTCATATTTGAAACAACCCACACGGTTAAGCTCAGCGCGGTCCAGCCAATCAAGCAATATCTGAAAGTCTTCTTCAGTTTCGCCAGGAAAGCCGACAATGAAAGTCGAGCGCACAGCAATGTCAGGGCAGATGCTGCGCCAGTTATCTAAACGATCAAGTGTTTTTTCCTGAAATGCTGGGCGGCGCATGTTTTTCAAAACAGATGGGCTCGCATGTTGAAGAGGAATGTCAAGATAAGGCAAGATCTTCCCTTCAGCCATAAAAGGGATCACTTCGTCAACATGTGGGTATGGGTAGACATAATGGAGCCGGTTCCACACACCAAGATCACCAAGCCCTTTGCAAAGTTCAAAGAAACGCGTGGCGATGCTTTCATCTTTCCAAAGCTCTTCTTTATATTTTACATCAAGGCCGTAAGCGCTGGTGTCTTGCGCAATAACAAGAAGTTCCTGGCATCCGGCTTCAACCAGGCGTTCAGCTTCACGTAGAACTTTATGGATAGGCCGGCTTGCCAAAGGTCCGCGAATAGAAGGGATGATGCAAAACTGACATTTATGATTACACCCTTCAGAAATTTTCAAGTAAGAATAATGACGGGGCGTGAGCTTGATGCCCTCTTCAGGTACCAAATCTAAATGCGGGTTCGCAACAATTGGCACAGCATTTTGCACTTCACTGACAACGCTTTCATATTGCTGCGGACCAGTGATGGCTAAAATGTTTGGGTGAAGGTCTTTAATAGTATCAGCTTCGCCAGCCAAACAACCGGTGACAATCACCTTGCCATTTTCATTCATCGCCTCAGTGATGGCACCAAAACTTTCATCCCGCGCACTATCAATAAAGCCACAGGTATTCACAACCACTACATCAGCCCCATCATAAGACGGAGAAACCTCATAGCCAGTGGCGCGAAGCTTAGTCAAAATCCGCTCAGAATCAACCAAAGCCTTCGGACACCCCAAACTAACAAACCCAACCTTAGGCGCACGTGCTGCCATGAAACTATTCCTTGATGTGTGTGAAAACACTGCTTTATCAAATAAAGTCCAAATATACCAATAAAATAATGAGCGAAGATCTTAATCTCAATTAGGCTGATATTAAATACAGTCACCAATATGAAGAATACAGTGCGAGAGTGCGTATGATGGCATGAGTAGCGGGAATACAAGCACATCTAAGGCGTCACTTAAAAAAGTCACTGGTGGTAACTTAAGCTTCAAAGAGCGTTTGAAATAGTTTTTAGGGAAGAGAATAAACACCGTCATCCCGGGGCTTGGTGATTAGGAGGCTATTTCAACTGGATTTTGCGATGAAAGGGGGCTGGAAATATACCTCTATTGTCCGTCGTTTCTTGAGGCGAATCCTAGGTCAAACCGCATCAATCTCACATCACGATGAAGGAGCATTGCCACTTTGGGCAATGGGATATGGCGTAGCGACAGCGTAGCCCGGTGCCTAGCAACGCCCTCGTCGGAGTGCCGACCGCTTCAGCGGTCGAATAGCACGTGAGACATATTACTGCAAAACACCCTCAAGCAAATTGCCGCCTTCTTTATTACCATCAATCAAACCATTGAGAAGGCCCTTCATTTCCTCACTGGAAATTTTCTTCTTCTTTAGTTTTTTCACGGCATTTTTCACTGACTTAACAGTGTTATTAATGGCCTCACCATTATTTTCCAATAAGCCAGCAGCATCAGGAATAAACTTAGGGTTCGCCATTGGGCCTTTAACGCGAATAGGAATGTTAATGCCAGATAGGGCAGCATTGCCTCCTTGCCCAGAAAGAGAGCTCACCAATTTAGGCTGTAACCCATAGTCAATCTGCTCGGTGGGTAAGTTCAGAATACCCTTACCTGTCATCCGCAAAAGAGGTCCCTTCATCAGAAGGTCTTTATTCTCAACAACACCGCGGTTGATGACAAAGCTGGCGTTAAGATCACTAAAGTCTGTTTTTTCAGTAGGCTTGGAAGCGGTATCAAGCAATTTGCCGGATTGAACATTGCGGATCATACCTGGAATGTTCACCCCTTCAATCGCCCCATCGGCAAGTGCAATACGACCGGTGCCATTAAGAGCTGAGATTAGTTGTCTTTCTGTGTTGCCAGAGCTCACAATATCCAGATCAACATTCCCGGTGCCAGAAAGCCACGATAAGTCAGTTACGTTCTTCAACAGAGGTTGTATTTGGATTTGTTTCAGGCCGATGCGGCCTTTTAAAGTCGGTCGAGCTTTTGCACCATTGAGGCTAACATTCAAAGAGCCTGTACCGCCATAGAGTGCAAAGGACGGAAGCTGTGCTGTTAATAAGCCGGCATTGACTTTCAAACCAAGTTGCGCTTTTTCAAGTTTGTGTTTTTGAAAAACCAACCGAGTGGCAGAAAGCTGCACAGCAGCGTCAAACGTCTTCAAAAAACTCACATCAATTTGCTCAGACTTCCATGCAGCCACAGCAGTTTTACGTGGGCCAGAAATGCCATCAATAAGCTTGTGCTCAATAGAAGCTTGCTGCTGCATGTAAGGTGATAAATCTAAAAGATCGGTGCGAAGATTAGCTTCGATTTTAGGTCGAACACCATTCGGGCTTAAACGAAGTGCTCCAATTAATACGCTATTATCGACTTTAATTGTCGCGCTACCAAGTTGGAAAACATCAGGTGTTCCTGATAACTTTCCGCGAATATAAGCCCCGCCATAACCGCGTTTGGGTACATCAACGCCAAGCCAGCTTAAGAGGTTTTGCAAAGAATAAGTTTGAACATCAGTGTCACCTTTGAATTCGACCTTTTCGGCAAAGCGAACTTTCCCGTCAAACTTGCCCTCAAATCGATCAGAGTTAAGAGTGAGGCTCGTTTCAACTTCATCACCTTTTAATAAAAGGCCTAAGGTTGATAAATTCGCTGCTAAATTAATGCGATCTTCTAAATAGCGAAGGGTACCCTTCGCAGTGACATCTTTTGCAAGCTCGGGCGCTTGAACAGAAAGGTTAATTGCACTGATCATTGTTTCAGTGTTTTCTTTTTGATCAATCAGCTTTACCGCACCATTGACGATCTCAATTTCACCAATGATGATGTCTGTGTTTAGGCCTGCCTTCTGAACATCTTTAAGTTCGCCTTCATTCACACTCGGGCCTTTTGGGTCTTCAGCAACGGAAGATTTTTTCTCATTAGAAGTTTTGGCCTCTCCTGAGTTTTGAGCTTCAGCTTCTTCTTGTTCCAGTTTTTCAAGTGTACGAGCGATAATGTCACTCGTATCAAGTGTTTCTGCTTGAGCAACTTTAAATCCAGAAGATTTTCTGTAAGAGCCATTGCCCAATTGTTTCACGCCAAGAGACTGCAATAAAGTCGTCTTAAATTGAGATGAAGAAAGAGCAGCGGTTTTAAATTCATAGTTCACACGGCCACTGCTATCTTTAATTAGCGCGATCTCAGGACGGTGCATCACAATGCGACCAATTTCAACGCGCTTGCTCAGAAGTGGGATTATTTTTAAATCAGCTTGTAAGCGACCTAATTGAAGAAAGTTCGGTCCCTTAATTGAAGGGGGATTGTGAATAATAATATTATTCAAATCAATTCCAAAGCTTGGGAAAAATCGATATGAAATCTTACCCTTAAAGGTGATATCACGTCCGGTTTTATCCTTTAGAGCAGATGAAATTTGACGCTTGATTGTTTCAGGCGGAACAACATATGGAAGGGCAAAGGTCGCGGCGATCACCAGAATAAAAAGTGCTGCGACACCAATTCCGATACCTAGAGGCCATGAAAAACCTGTTTTTTGTCTCGCTCGTTGTTCGTTATGAACACCAGTATTCATCGCACCAGTCTTCAAGCCAGGATTGTTTTCACTTCCTGGACGAAGGTGGCCTGCATTCATATTGGCAAGGCCGGTTTCAGCATCTGGTTGTTGAGCTGAAAAATGAGAATTGGCTTGAAATTGAGACGGCATATCTCTGGTGGCCATACCAAGAGGCTGACTATTCAAAGCTTGAGTGTCAAGAGAACGGGTCTCATCTACCTGCATTTCAGGTTTAGCTGAGGCGCCCTGTAAACTGTTTTGTTGAAAGCTGTTTTGATCTGAACTGACTTGCTCATTCGTTTTCTCAAAAGAAGAAGTCGCAGTTTTCAGAAAAGCTTCATCATCATCTTCTATGAGATCTTGAACATCTTGTCTTTGCTCAAACTGGTTGGTTTCACTTTCATGTAACGCAGGATATTGATTCGCAATATCTGCTAAGGACTTATTGGTTAAATCTGGTTCAGGCTGTTTTTCAGCCATCATGCGGTTTTGTTGTTGTTCTGAGTGTTCATCAAGTGCTGGTGAAAAATTTTGATTTGGATGTGCGTGGCCAACAGAAGCCGCCTCGTCCTGTCGCTCGTTGTGCTGTGCAGGTTGAATTGCTAGCTGCTGTTGCGGAGCATCTGCATGAGTAATTTGCTGGTTTAGTTGGCGCACTTCTGGAACTTGCGCAACGGGTAACCAATTTTCAAATCCTTGACGCCATAAAAAATCGCCATCCAGCAATTCTCTTTTTTGCACAAGTTGCATGAGATCAGCATCTGTGACGGGGCCATATTGCTTGCCATCTCTGGCAATATACCATTGGTTTTGCATTTCATAAGTCCAGAGTTAAAAAATCATACCTTAAAATATCACATAAGGCCTTAAAATATCACATAAGGAACGTGGCTCTATTCATTATAAACAATTGCCCAGAGGCTATAAATAAAAAAGAATCTATAAATATAAAAAATAGATCAATATAAATCCAAAAAGATTTACCTAGCGGATAAATTTAAGCAATGCTGTCCAATGATACTACCCCTAGAGAACCGCTATAATCATGATTTGTGCCTTATGACGCAAAATATCAACAGATTAAGGGGAAAAGGCGGCAACAAATCAGATAATAACTAGGAAAAAGGACCTATAGTCTCACCTTATGATCAAAAATGAAGATTGAGACAACAATTAGATTGGACGGGAAAGCCGAAAAATTCAATTTTCTCAGGACTTTCACATTATAACTTGTCTCTATAGGAACTAGGTATCTGAGAAAACCATATGAATGAGAGATAGTCATTAAGACAAGGTATAAGAACAAAATAGACTAAAAAGCATCATAGCAAGCCTAAAATTAAGCCTAAAATTAAGCCTAAAATTAAGGATGAAAAATTTAAATTTCAAAAAGCTCTTATCGGTTAAGCTATAATAACAAAAAGAAAGAATTAACCAGGCTAAACATCGTTTAGTTAAGTGTGGAATGAGTTTAAGGACGTCAGCATAGCTTGCGACGAAACATGAAATATGACCCAAGCAGAATTTCCTTCAACGATTAGGTATAGCCTATATACAGGTCTCTTTTTAGTTATCGCTATTTTAGGTCTATCAGTTGCCTCCTCAATTTGGGGGTTGCAACGGTCAGCGCATTATTTGGAGAGAGCGAACCATTCTTATGGTCAACTTTCAAAAGTAGCTGAAATAGAATCCAAAATTAATCAGTATCTATTGCTTGAAATTGCCAATTCAGTAAATTTTCAAAACCGAGATAAATTAATTGAAGCAACACCGCAATTGATCACAAGACAATTAGGCGACTTGCAAGAAGCTATTGAAAATGAAAGAGAATTTATTCAAAGAACAGGTGTCTCAGATGACATCGAAGCTGAGTTCGACACAGCAATACAAATTGCGTCGGTTTTTATCCGTATGCACTTGGCCTCAACCCATGAAAACAAAAAACGTAATTCATTGGATAGTGCAAACGCAGTTAGATCGTTTTTTACAAATGTCGTTGAAGGCAATGATAAAAAACTAAGCCAGGTCGTGAGAGATATCGTAGAAGATGAGAAAAAAGAAGTTGAAGAAGTGAAAGAAGAAATTGTTGGTCTGACCAAAGCCATAACTTACACAGCAGGTGCACTTGCGCTGCTTACGACGATTGGTGTCATTGGTTTGGGCATCTTTTTGTCACGGTCAATTGTAGGGCCCGTTCAGAGCCTAGCAACTGGCGCAGATAGAGTGGGCGCAGGTGAGCTTTCATATCGAATTGAACTGCCAAGAGAAGATGAATTCGGTCTTGTTGCCAATCGATTTAATAAAATGGCAGGGCAGCTTGAAAACCAGCAAAACCTGTTACGCTCAGCAAATGAAAGGCTAGAGAGCGCCGTGATCGAGCGGACAAAAGAATTAGAAGATACCAACAGCCGGTTGCGCCAGATTGACGAGACGAGACGAAAGTTTTTCTCAAATGTCAGTCATGAACTTAGAACACCTGTTACCGTTTTATTAGGTGAGGCAGAAGTCAGTTTGCGCTCAAGCAGGGCAACATTAGATGATATGAAAAAAGCCATGGGGCGCATAGTGGCCAATGGTGGTTTTCTAAGGCGCCGTTTAAATGACCTTCTAAATCTTGCTCGGTCTGATGATGGTGAGATCAAGCTTGATTTGAAAGAGGCAGTATTAAACGAAATTGTAGAAGAAGCCGTTGCCAATGCTAAAGCTTATGCGCAGGCCAATGATGTAGTGCTAAGGTTCAACGCTCCATCAGATGACCTGGTCGCTAGATTAGATGAAAGCTGGTTCCGTCAAGGCATTTTAGTGTTGATAGACAATGCCGTAAAATTTTCTAAACCAAATGATACTATCATTATAAACATTGAACAAAAAACAGATAAAGCTTTGATACAGGTCATAGATGAAGGCCCAGGGATTGAAGAAGAAGCACTAGATCATTTGTTTGAGAGATATTATCAAGCTAAAGAAGGTCAGAAAAGAGAAGGTACTGGCTTAGGGTTAGCTATCGCTCATTGGATAATCACAGGGCACAACGGTACGATATGGGCAGAAAATGTTAAAAAAGCCGCAAATGTCAGTAATACTGATAGTCAAAACGTAACACAGCAAATTGATAGCCAAAATACAGGCGCCATTATAAACATAGAGGTAGAGCTAATATAATGAATGTATTATTAGTCGAAGATGATGTAGGCATTGCGCGTTTCGTCGAACGTGGTCTCACGTTAGAAGGTATGAGGGTTCAATGGACCGCAACTGGTGAAGAAGCTTTAGCTTACCTGCGCTCTTATCAATATGATGCAATTATCCTTGATCTCATGCTGCCCGATATGGATGGGCGAAATGTCTGCAAAACTTTGCGTGGGCAAGGGGTCTCAACACCCATATGCATGCTTACAGCAAAAGACAGTATTGAAGAAAAATTATCTGGCTTTGAAGTCGGAGCTGATGATTATCTGACCAAACCTTTCGCATTTGAGGAGCTGCTTGCACGCATCAAAGTGATGCAACGGCGCAGCAACGCCAATATTGATGGCGAAGAAATGAACATCGGTCCGATCATCTTAAATCTAGCAGCACATGAGGCCCGCGTCAGTGACCAACTTCTAGATTTGACGCAAAGAGAATTTGCTCTCCTTGAATATCTCATGCGCTATGCAGGAAAAACAGTGAGCCGTGAGCGGATTATTGAAAATGCCTGGGGTCCATCATCTGATATCACATCAAACGCAGTTGATGTGTATGTAGGTTACTTGCGCAAAAAAATTGACGCCGTTTCAGACGAGATAGAAATCAGAACCGTCCGCGGCATTGGTTTTAAACTAATGATTAAAGATCAAGTCTAAATTATAAAATAACCAAATTTTCCACGCGACTACACAGTGTCGCTTTTTAAGCGTCAGGACTTGGCAGTGCAAGCTGCCGAGCACCTAGCGCGATTGTTAGTGAAGATAGCCTTTGGCAACTGAAACGTCGCAAAAGGGCAATTATTAAACCAGGCTGAGAATAGCATAATAAGATCATAAGTTATTACTGAGTATATCATGATATTATAATAAAAGACGTGAAAAACTAAGACTAATAGATTTTAATACTTACCGTATTCTTACAAAACAGTCAGTATTTTCTCAAGCGCCGCAGCCTATCTTTTCCTTTCTACTTAACTGAGTGGGAGGAAAAAAATGTATAATCACTCTAGAAATAAATCGCTGGGTAAAACCCTGGCAAAAACACTCATCGCTGCTGGTACTCTAGCAGTAATCAGTGCTGGCCCTTCATTCGCTGAAGGAAAGAAAGTCACTTGGGATGATCTGCTAAATGATCATAAAACAAATGGCGATGTTCTCTCTTATGGCTTGGGTCTTAAAGCTCAACGTTGGAGCACTCTAGACCAAATCAATTCTGACAATGTTGGAAACTTAACACCAAAATGGTCATTCTCTTTTGGTGATGAAAAACAACGCGGCCAGGAAAGCCAAGCCCTAGTGCATGATGGAGTTATCTATGTCACTGGCTCATATTCACGCATGTTTGCGTTAGATGTGAAAACTGGCAAAAAACTTTGGCAATATTCAGCTAGATTGCCAGAAGGCATTCGACCTTGCTGTGACGTTGTGAACCGTGGTGCTGCCATTTTTGGTGACATGGTTTATATGGGTCTGCTTGATGCATCCGTTGTGGCTTTGAACAAGAAAACAGGTAAAGTTATTTGGAAAGAGAAATTTGGTGACCACGAAGCTGGTTATACAATGACCGGTGCTCCTTTCATTATCAAAGACAAAAAATCTGGCAAAGTCATGCTGATCCATGGTTCATCTGGTGATGAATTTGGTGTAGTTGGCCGCTTGTTTGCAAGAGACCCAATGACAGGTAAAGAGCTTTGGATGCGAGCGTTTGTTGAAGGTCATCAAGGTCGTTTAAACGGCAAGGCATCAACATACACTGGCGACAAAAAAGCTCCATCATGGCCAGAAGGTGATTATAAAAACACCGGTAAAGTTGAAGCATGGAGCCACGGTGGCGGTGCCCCATGGCAAACACCTACTTTTGATGTTGAATCAAATACAATCGTAGTCGGAACTGGTAACCCAGCCCCTTGGAATACATGGAAGCGGACTAAAAAAGGTGACGATCCAAGAAATTGGGAAAGTCTATACACTTCAGGTCAGGCTTACGTAGATCCTACAACAGGTGATATGGTTGGTTTCTATCAACATACACCAAATGATGCGTGGGACTTCTCAGGTAACAACGAAATTGTACTGTTTGAGAAAAACGGTAAAAAATATGGCGCACACGCAGACCGTAACGGTTTCTTCTTTGTGACAGACCAAGAAAAGCTAACCAAGCGTGGTGGCAAAATCAATCGCCCACTATCACTTGTAGCGGCTCACCCGTTCGTTCCAGATATTTCATGGGCGAAAGGTTACGATCTGAAAACAGGTAAGCCAATCGAAGTCGAAGGACAACGACCACCTATGCCTGAGCCAGGGAAAAAACAAGGTAAGAAAATCCAGGTTACACCAAACTTCTTGGGCGGTAAAAACTGGAACCCAATGTCTTACAACCCAGACACAGGCCTATTTTACATCGGTGCAAACCACTGGACAGAAGATTACTGGACAGAAAACATCACCTATAAAAAAGGTGCTGCTTATCTTGGCCAGGGTTTCCGTATCCGCAAGCAGTTTGACACTCACATCGGTGCGCTAACAGCGATTGAACCTATGACAGGTAAAATTGTTTGGACTGCAAAAGAGAAACTACCTCTTTGGTCTGGTACATTGTCAACAAAAGGTGGCTTGGTATTTACAGGAACAAGTGATGGCTTTGTGAAAGCATTTAACGCCAAAACTGGTAAAGAGCTTTGGAAATTCCAAACTGGTTCAGGCGTTGTGTCCATCCCAATCACATGGGAAATGGATGGCAAGCAATATATCGGCATTGGTTCTGGTTACGGTGGTGCTGTACCACTATGGGGTGGTGACATCGCAGACCTAACAAAGCCTGTATCACAAGGTGGCTCATTCTGGGTATTCGAACTACCTAAAGAGCTTGCAGCGAAATAAGTCTCCTATTTCAAACTGCAAAATTCAAGAAAATTCAGCAATGAATTTAGATCCTCATCAAAGTGTTTCACTTTGGTGAGGGGCTAAAAGCCTCCCTTCCCAATAAAGGCATTTCTTGAAAATTGAGTTGGCAAAAAAAATTTTTTTGCCAACTCAAATATCCCCCCAAATAGACATCTTGCAAAGAATGGAGCGTTCATATGGCGCGTATTTTAAAAAGACAAATTGAAGGAAGAAGCGGTCACTTCTCAGCTATGGTTTCAGCGCCGTTGTTAATAGCGATAGCATGCGCTTTCTTCGCGGTTTCCCCATCAAATGCTTATGAAAAAATTGTAAATGAAAAAGAACCTCGTCCCACTCCGTGGGTCATCAATGGTTGCGAGATTAAACCTAAAACGGTTTGTCCTAATGTTGACTTTAGACACGTTGATTTAGCCCAGGCTAACTTGGCAGGCGCTGATTTAAGAGGCGCTAAATTCGCAAGAGCAGATATGCGCGGCATTAATCTAACCGGTGCAGATCTATCTGGAGCAGATTTAGAATCAGTTGATTTGAGAGTTAGCAAATTAATCAAAACCAAGTTGGTTGGTGCAAGTTTGCGCGGCGCGAATTTAGAGTTCTCACGCACAGCCAGTGCAGACATGAGCTACGCAGATCTAACAGCTTCGAATTTCGAAGCGGTGAAAGCTTATAAGTCGATCTTTGTTGGCGCGAAAATCATCAATGCGAATTTCAGTGAGACCAAACTCTACTATGCAAATCTCGCAAATGCGCGCATGGAAGGCACCAAAATAACCTTTGCGATTTTCCAAGGAGCCTTCATGGAGGGATGTGTTGGTTGTCCGCATAATTGGTAAGCTTTGTTTCGGTCTTTTTGTAGTGTTGGCTCTAAACCTAGGACAAGCATTAGCAGATGAAACAGGAGAAAATGCGCAAGACGCGTCTTCTAAAAAACACATCAATCCTGGCAAAGCCCTACAGCAATGCGGCAGGATTGAAGATGATAAAAAACGTCTCATCTGTTTCGATGAATTAGCTATTAGGTTTGCTGCGCCAACTTACAAAGGTCGGCTTGGCACAGTCACAGACAATTTTATCATTAAGAAGCCTCACCTCCTTCGCTATAGAAGTCAGGGCGTAATCTTTGTTCTTTATCTAAGAGATAAGCAAGGGCGCGTGCTGCAAAACTTTCATATTGGCGGTGGCGGCGAGAATGAATATTTAATCAAAAAACCGGGAACATATTCCCTAAAAATACACGGAAGCGCAAGCTGGGAAATCTGGCTTGCCCCGATAATAAAATAAAAATATTTGGGAGGTTACAAAGATGTCAATTTTGAAGAAATCGAAAATTTTAGCCATATTTACGGCGGCAGTGTTTTCAGTTGCTATAAGTCAAGTTGCAATAAACCAAAAAGTCCTGGCGCATGGTGATGGCGCACCCCAGCCAGTTGATACAACTGGCCTTAAAGAGTTAGGCAAAGAATGGCTTAAATTAAACCCCTATAAGGGCAATGAAAAAGCCATTGAAATCGGCTCAAGCGGTTACAACTCAAACTGCGCACGTTGTCATGGTTTGGAGGCAAAATCAGGCGGCGCATCTCCTGATTTGCGTTATCTGGAAGATGACGCCGAAGGCGACGAATGGTTCATCAACCGTGTGAGAAAAGGCTATCACCAAAATGGTGTAACAAAGATGCCAAAATTCGAAGGCCTCATTTCACAAGAAGCCATGTGGGCCATCCGCGCCTACATCGATAGCCGCCCAGAATAAAGAAAATATAAGAATTAATAAAAAAATTATAAGAATACTAGCAGATTGTCTTTCTATGAAAAAAAATCATACCCCAGTCCTCCTAGGCAGTCTGCTAGTTCTATTTCTGCCTTCCATCGCGAAGGCAGAAATACAAGAATACCTCATCCGCCGCATGATCCTGCTACAGACAAAATGCGATCTTGTGGATGTGAAAAAAGAAGTACCCAAACAAGGCGGCTTTAAGTTCCGAGCCTCTTGCGAAAACCTCTCCTTCTACCCAGACGGCGTAACCATCACCTGCTCAAATAAAGACCGAGAAACGTCGTGTAAAATAAAAACAAAAATCAAAAAATTCGAAAATCTAGATCTACTAAAACGCTCCATCAATCAACATCATGACGATGAAGTTGAAAAATAAAAGTCGTAATTAATAATATAAAGACCTTCTTCACGTCCCACCCAAATTCAATCACAATTTCCCTCTAAACACATTGAAAAACACACATGTAAGTCTTAACTAGATTTAAGCGAAAACTAACGAGGGGCTATCTGTGACAGAAGAAAACGAAAACAACAAAAAGTCACCCATCTTAGAAACCAACTCAGACGCTATAACTCAAGCGCGCGAGCTCATGCGCTTGGCACGGTATGGGAGCATTTCAGTGCTTGAGCCAGAGACAGGCTATCCGTTCGTCTCGCGCACAAATTGCGTCCTGACCATGCAGGGCGAACCGGTGTTTCTCATGTCAGATTTATCCGCCCACACCAAAGCCATCAAACAAGACACCCGCACCGCCTTGCTCCTCGGCGAGCCCGGCAAGGGCGACCCGCTTGCCCACCCGCGCATAACCGTCATCGGCCAAACAGAGCGTGTCGATAAAGAGAAAAACCCAGAACTCGAAACACACTTGCGCACCAGATACATAAACCGCCATCCAAAAGCTGAGCTGTATAATAGCCTGCCAGATTTCTTCATCTACAAAATGAAAGTCGAACGCGCCTCCATGAATGCCGGTTTCGGCAAAGCCTATGAGCTAACAAGAGAAGATTTATTATTGGATGAAAACGCAGCCAACGAATTAGCCCCCGTAGAAAACCGCATCGTCACTCATATGAATGAAGATCACCTAGATGCCATCCAGCACTATGCCGAGAACTTATGCGGCAAAGAGCCAGCAAAGTGGACAATCTCCGCCTGCGACCCCGAAGGCGTAGATCTCATCGCCGGAGACAAAACCGCAAGGATACGCTTCGACACCCTCTGCTCCACAGCCACAGATGTTCGCAATGAATTGGTCAGATTAGCTCAAACATAAGATTAGCTCTGTCAAAAGAATAAAATCCAACAGCTTTCGAAAAACGTAATTCTCAGCGCGGTTGCTAGTGGGCAACCTGAAGCGCGATCAAAAGCGCTGGGAATAGCAGTAAGAGAAAATTAAAAACCAACAATCAGCTGAAGATGAAAAAGGCCGAAGGCCCACGCATTTGCCTCCCAAAGGGAGAGCAAAAATATTGCGTGCCTGTCGGAGGGTGGGGCGACAGCCCGTTAACCCGGGAGACAAAAAAGAGTTAATGCTTTATATTTTTATACTTTTCCATTTGCTCAGTTGTTGCTTCAGTTTGGTGGTTCGCCTTCCATTCATCATAAGGCATGCCGTAGACTATTTCTCTGCTTTCTTTTTTTGAAAGTTCAATGCCTTTTTCAGCTGCCGCATCTTTGTACCAGTTAGATAAGCAGTTTCGGCAAAAATTAGCGAGGTTCATCATGTCAATATTTTGTACATCAGGACGCTCTTGCAAATGGTTCACCAAACGACGAAATGCAGCAGCTTCTAATTCGAGTTGAGTTTGTTCATCAATCTTGCTCATTTCAACCAAGGTCCTTTTGTTTTTATATCAAGTATTATTTCTATTCAGCTACGTTTTAGTACTTTTGTCAGCATAAGAGCCAAAATATACAAGGTTGCGGCAAGGCGCAATAAGCTCTTTGTCTGAAAGAAGTGCGGTAAGATGGCGCGCCATGCGCTCAATCCATTCATTTTGGCCTGTCGTAGATTTAATCAAATCCTGCCGAATTTCAAGTAAAGCATGAGCAACACCACGGCTGGTTCCATGGCGATACATGCAATCACCTTTGAGCATTCCTGTGTAGGGTTCATTATCTCCAATATGTAAACTCTCTTCTGATTGCAGAGCTGAGAGAAGTGGGCGTACAAACCTGTGGTCTTGGTCCCACAATATCCCACCGTGCCAGGGACGAGGGGTGCCGCGCCAATTATCTGTAAAACTGTGAAGAGATAAAATGATGGGGCATATATCGGCTGCTAAAAACTGGTCGATCTGATCTGATATCGTCTGATGATACGGCTTGTAATAGAGGGCTTTACGGCGCTCAACTTCAGTTTCGTCAATTTGAGCATTACCAGCAATCAGCGCACCATCCGAAATCCGCATGACCAAAGTCGGGTCATCTACACCCCGGTTTGGATCAATGAGTAGTCGAGAAAATTGAGACATCACAACAGGCACATTCAAGGCTTGATGCAAGCCAGTGGCGACAGCTTCAATGCCAATATCATAGGCAATATGGCGTGAAAATTCTTCGTTTGCTAGCCCAAGAGAGCCGTACTCATCAGGTAAATCAGCCGAGGCATGATCAGCTAAAATGAGTAGACCCAAATTCATCTCACCTTTTAAGTGCTTAAAGGGCGTAAAAGATGGGGAACAGTCTGCTGTTTGAGCAGAGCCAGACGAAAGAAGAGAAGATGAAACGGACATATTTTTCATTCTGTAAATATCTATTATTTTCTACAAAGGCCGAACATAAATCAAAAATAACAAAATTACGACAAGTTTAGCCGCCAAAAGGTTGGAAGTTTTTTCTGTAACAGGGCAATAAATGTAAAAATATCTAGGCACTTAGCTCAATGTCGTGTTAATTAGGTGAAAACAGGCATATTTTCATTTAAAAAATGAAAGTTCTCTATAAAATTGTCGAATTGGTACCGTAAAACCAGACAATAATGGGATTGCCAGTTACAAATAGAATAGATTAGTCAGTAGGCTGGATATTCAAACGACTTAAAATTTAAATCGCAGGCTACATTAAAGTCTTAAATCATAGAGCAGAATTAATAACAAATGATCGATCAAATGCACGTAAGTAATCATTATCAAAAATGCATAAGATTATTTGCTATAAACCGCCCTCTATTCATTTCACTTATCGTTGCAAGCATACTTACAGCTTCTCAGTTGCTCTCAATAGCGCCTGCAAAAGCTGAGTTAAAGCTCTGCAATACAACATCCAGCCGTGTCGGCGTTGCTATTGGTTATAGAGATAAAAGCCGCTGGGCCACTGAAGGTTGGTGGAATGTTGCCTCAAATACCTGCGAAGTTCTGCTCAAAGGCAAGTTGATCGCCCGCTATTATTACATCCACGCAGTTGATTATGACCGTGGCGGCGAATGGTCTGGTAAAGACACAATGTGCACTGTTGATAAAGCTTTCACCGTTTTTGGCGTGAAAGATTGTGTAAAGCGCGGCTATAAGCGCACTGGATTTTTTGAAATAGATACGAAGAATGAACATGACTGGACAGTCCGGTTAAAATATCCAGAAGAAAATGGAAAGAAATAATGAGACGAAACCGTAAGGTTAAAATATTAGCAACCCTCGGTCCTAGTTCAGATTCCCCAGAAATGATAGAGCGCCTGTTCAAAGCAGGTGCAGATGTGTTCCGCATCAATATGAGCCATGCCAGCCATGAAAAAATGAAAGAGCTGCATAGCGCCATCCGTAAGGTGGAGGCTGAAAACGGCCGCCCAATCGGCATTCTGGTAGATCTTCAAGGGCCAAAACTGCGCTTAGGCACTATCAAAAAAGACGCCAACAAAGAAGACAAAATCACTCTTTCAATCGATGATGAGATCATCTTTGATATGAAAGACGAAGAGGGAAATGACAAACGCATCCCGCTTCCTCACCCGGAAATTTTCAAAGGTGTTGAAGAAGGTCACCGTCTATTAATTGACGATGGCAAAATGACATTAATCGTTACAAAAAACACACCAGAAGAAATCACAGCTATTGCCAAAACCAATGGCACTCTTTCAAGCCGCAAAGGTGTGAGTTTGCCTGATAGTTTGTTGCCCATGGGTGCAATGACGGAAAAAGACTTCGCAGACTTGGATTACGCCGTGAACCAGGGCGTTGACTGGATCGCGCTTTCATTTGTGCAGCGGGTTGAAGATGTGGCGCAGGCCAGAAAACTTGCCAGAGGCCGAGCGTCTATTCTAGCAAAACTCGAAAAACCTTCAGCTATTAAATGGCTAGACGACATCATCGAAGTGTCTGACGGTGTGATGGTGGCACGTGGTGACCTCGGTGTTGAAATGCCAGTAGAACAAGTCCCAGGTATACAAAAACGTATCACCATGGCTGCAAGAAAAGCTGGCAAGCCCGTTGTGATCGCAACGCAAATGCTTGAATCGATGATAACAACACCAGTTCCAACCAGGGCCGAAGTCTCTGATGTGGCAAGTGCTGTTTATGATGGGGCTGACGCTGTGATGCTCTCAGCTGAATCAGCCGCCGGTGACTATCCAATAGAAGCGATTGAAACCATGGACCGCATTGCTCAAGAAGTTGAGCAAGATGATCTCTATGCAGATGCGATCAATACATACTTAACACCGCCTGAGCCAACCGGTTCAGACGCCATTGCAGCAGCCGCCAAAACAGTTTCAGAGACAGTCAACTTATCGGCGATTGTTTGTTACACCTCATCAGGTTCAACTGGTGTTCGTGTGGCAAGAGAAAGACCAATGCAGCCGATTTTGGCATTCACGCCAATCGTTGCAACAGCGCGGCGTTTGGCCCTTACCTGGGGGCTTCATTGTGTTCTCACAAGTGATCCGGAAAATTTAGATGATATGGTAGACAAAGCCTGTCGCATTGCCTTCAGAGAGGGCTTCGCCAGACCTGGCCAGCGCGTCATCATCACCGCCGGCATCCCACTTGGCACACCAGGTGCTACTAACATGCTCCGTATAGCCTTTGTCGGTGATAATGGAACTATGGGAAGCTAATACTAGGCTGTTGCAGTATAAATAATTAATTAACTATCGTTTTTAAATTCAATACTATATTTTAAAAAATAATAGTAATGAAAGTGCGGTAGTTAATTGATTTTACTGTGAGGGCCTATGAATTTCTTTAGAGATAAAGAACTAGCTGAAAGATTTGCTGCTGATAAGGTGTCTGAGAGAGAGGTTTTTTATTACTTTCTCGTGTTTAACATTTTGATCATCATATTCACTACCTCTACGGTCATTTCAATTTTGGAAATAAAGCTAACTCTCTGGGACCAGATTTATGATGTGGTTGCAATCATCAGTACGATCATTGGTTGCACCTGGGCCTACAAAATCAATATAAGTGGCGATGATAAAAATTTTGTAGCAAGATTTATTTCACTTTCTTTTCCTATTGGAATGAAGTCAACTATTTTATTATTCATTTTATTAATTCCTATTGCAGGTCTCTTGATTGCAAACGAAGAAATGTATAATAAAGCTCTTTTAACTGACAATACGGGAGAAGCTCTCTTTTTTGGAGCATATTTTCTAACGCTTCTCTACTTTTACCTTCGCCTTGCCTACGCCATGAAAATCGCTTCAAGGCCGACCGGCAATTAAGTGGTCATCATTGGTTCAACTTTTTTCAAGCAACCAAAAGCGTAACTTGTGCTGTTTTTTCAATCGCTTGAAGGAATAACTCGATTTTTTTAAAAGAAAATCCGGCGCTTCGTTAATCGGTTTGAAACAAAACTTATTTGGCAAATCCGTGTACAATGAGCGCGGTGGCAAGCGGCCGCTAATCTGTTTTAATTGCGCCCCGCAATCAGCATCATGAAAATAAATTTTAGTGAGCTTCAGCTCTTCAAATAAAAACCATAGGGTCGCGCTAAGCATGGCTTCTTCCCATAGTTTGAAGTGCGGTTGAATAACCGTATCCACATATCTATAGAAATCCTTCCGCCGAATAGTGCTGCCACCATATTGAATGATTTCACTGTCATCAGTGCTCTGATCATTCGCTTTAGTTTTGAAATAGGTATTACACCATTTTATGTAGCGCAGCCAATCTGTCTGTAATTCCTCAATCAGCACTTGGCCAGAATCTAAATCAATATCCATCCGTGACCACGCAAGCGTGTTAAAGCCAGCGCGAGCATTTGGATGGTCTTCATAGATAAAGGGGTGCCCGCCTTTGTGGTCAATTAAAGTTTTAAAAGCCTGATCATGATGGTTAGAAAAATTGAGATGTAAGACAAGGTTTGGCTGAGCGCGTGTTGTTTGTTGGTCAAAGATAAAGCCCGTCTCAGAGCCCCAGCTTCCCAAGGTCAATCGATAGCAAAGCGGGTCAAGAGGCCAAAGATTATCTAGGTCCTGGAGCTCTAGTAGGCCATTCCCCTTGGTGGCAATCAGTGTTTTTAAAAGGGGGCGATCCAATAAACGTGCAAATTGACTTTCTTTAACTTTGCGCAATGGCACGCTGTCTTGAAACATGTGGTCAATTAAAAGGAGGGCATACCGATCCTTAAAATAATAAAATAGCGTCCGGTCTTTTGGAAGGGACGCTATAATTTTATTTATCTGTTCTTGTTTCATGAAATTGATTTAACAAGGACCGTAAAGCAATTTCAAGAATTTAACTTCTGATTTAAACAATCCCAATATGAAGTGGTTAATCTAAAGCAAAAATAAATTCACAATAAACTAAGCCTTCCCACCAGGAATGCGTAATTTTTGTCCTGGGAAAATAAGATCCGGGTCACGGATTACTTCGCGGTTCGCTTCAAAAATTTCTGTGTGCTTTGTGCCATTGCCAAGTGTGTTGGCAGCAATCTTCCAGAGGCTGTCGCCTTTTTTCACTTCGTAATAAAGCACATCTTCTTCGTCGCCCGGAGCGCTAAGTTCAGCTGCATGTACTTCAGAAATACCAAAAATATTGCCAGCCATCAGCACAGCTTTTTGAAAAGCGCTTTGGTCTTTTGCTTCGCCTTTGATGTGAGCAACGCCATCTTTTACTTCAACTTCAAGATTGTCGACCCCAGGGTTGCTTTCTTCAATATGTTCTTTGATCTTCTCGCCGCCTTCATCTTCTGAACCAAAAAGTTTGTGACCAATGTCCGCTGCAAAATCCAGTAAACCCATCTTTATCTCCCAATGTTAAAGTCAATGATGTTAAAGCATAGCTTATAACAATCAAATCAAACATAACACAATTTTTTTAGAATCAAAAAGAGATTTTAATCGAATAACAACAATAAAAACAATAGAGTAAAGGTTTAAGATAAACTAAATGATGAGCTTTGTTGCGCGGTATAAAATTTTTGTAAAAATCTGTGTCACGCTTTAAAAAAGAAAATGAATAGATTAGGGTCAAAACCTTGTGCAACGAAATTAGAAAGCAATTAAATGGATAGGACAGCATTAAGCTCTCATGTAAGAACTTTAGCCAGAGGACCGGGTCGTTCGCGATCATTGACCTTGGATGAAGCAAGAGACGCCATGTCAATTATCCTCTCTGGAAACGCCCAACCCGAAGCAGTTGGTGCCTTGCTGATGTTAATGCGTTTCAGAAGTGAAAATGCAGAAGAAATTTCAGGCTTCATTCAAGCAAACCATGAGGCGCTTCCAGATTGGTTAAGGAATTTAAAACCAGATTTAGATTGGCCGTCTTATGCAGCAGGGCGCACCAGAGGTCTGCCATTTTTTCTTCTCTCAGCTCTATTGTTAAGTCAAAATAGCATCAGAATTTTTATGCATGGATTTAATAGTGCGCACTCAGCGTCTGGCAGCACAGAAGACGCGATTAATTTATTAGGCCTAGATGTTGTTGAAACTGAAGACGCTGTGAAAGCAGGGCTGGAAGAAAATAATTTTGCCTACATGCCCCTCCGCTCTTTAAGCCCACAAAATTATGACCTCATCAATCTGCGTGATGTCTTAGGTTTGAGGTCGCCTATTAATACTGTCCTTCGCAGTCTTAACCCTGCCTGCGCAAAGGCTTCGATGATCGGAGTTTTTCATCCACCCTATATCGGCCTGCAAGCAGGTGCGACACTCTTAATGGAAAATGGTGATGCGATTATATTTAAAGGTGGCAGCGGAGAAGCTGAACGCACTCCATTAAAACCAGTGAAAATGACATATACAAGAGACGGGCAAGCAAATGAAATAATTGCCCCAGCTTTGTTAAAGAGAACCGAGTTAGAAGAACCAGATGAAGAGCTCAGGTTGGAAGATTTAAAAGACATTTGGAACGGCGAGAAAGAGGATGAAAAAGCGTTAAGTACAATCATCGGAACTGCCGCCGCCGCACTCTTCATTTTACAAAAAGCTGAAACAATCGAGCAGGCTGAAAATCTCGCTCAGGACTATTGGCAAAACCGAAGACCATTAAAAAAATAAGCAAGCAGCCTCAGGCAGACTGCTTGCTTAAATGAACGATTTAAGCAAGCAATTGAATTGCTTATCGAGCTATAACCAGTGAGTGCACGCCCCGAGTTACTGGAATAGAAAGGTTTGTTTTTAAAAGCTGAACCCTCTTTGGTTCTAAGGGATCTGTCACTAAGTGCCAAAAATCAATTGAACCGCCTTTAATGCGATCATTAAAATGATCGTAGGTAGCAACAGCTAAATATGAGCTGGAATTATCAAACACCGCAGCCTCCGGTAAAATACCATCATAAGAAAAATCACCAATTCTTTCGAGCTGTCCTGTTTTTTGGTCTAATGATGCGAGTGTTAAAGAACTATACCAGGAGATACGCTTATCATTATAAGGCAGGTAACTTCGCTCCAGGTTTGTAGTAACAACCCATTTGCCATCAGGGCTAACCGCTAACCCTTCTGGCGAGACGCCTGTTTTAATTGTGCTAATCATAGCGTGACGAGGTTGGGCACCTGTTGTCCCTGCTATCATCTGACCAGCGTTCATTCGAACCGTGAGTACAGAACCACGCGGCGCTTCAATCCATCGCCCTGCTATATCACTTCCCCAATATAGCGCATTGATAACAACATGGCGTCCATCGGGTGTGAACTTAACTCGAAAGGGAGCTTTCTCGATCTGTACAACATTGCCAAATGGAGTAACCCCTAACTTTTCATCAACGCGAGCAAAGCGAATGTTAGAGGCGCTTTCATTTAAAAGGGCTAAAATATTTTCGCTAGGATGCCAATCAACATCTATCATGCGGTCTTTAATATTCCAGCCTTTGATTTTTGGATAAACCGGTGTTCCAATTTTTCCATCAGAAAAGGGGAACAATCCCAAAGGAGTTCTTGCTCCACCTCCCTTATTATGAAAAGTAATCGCAATGAGGCTACCACTGAGATTGACCCGGATAGCATCAGGTCGTAATGGAATGGCTATATCTTGCACCATTTTAGGGTTTTTAGAGTCGGACAAATCAAAAACTTGTAACCGGTTACCAAATTTTAAATCCTTAAAGGTGGCATTTTCTTTTGCTCTAGGTCGTTGCCCCCAGGTTTCAATAACAAATGCATATTTTCCATCAGAGGTAATATCTACTGATGCAGGTGGACCAGCAACAGAGTTTGACGCGGGCACCTCTCTTGGTGTCCATGAATTCGGTGTTCCTTCAAGAGATAGAATGGTGAGAGTGTCATCTCCAATCGGTGCTCCTAGCTTTCCATCAACATAAGCTGAAGCAAGCATATCTGCATCAGAAACAGAGATGAGATAGCGGCCCCTAAAGTCCATAGGTGAAGAGAGGTTGCGCTCTTGAGCAAATAAGATTTGTGTAGAAGCCAAGAAAACGAACCATACAGCAGTGAATAATCTATAAACCATGTTTATCTCCCATGAACAATTTAGCCAAATTAATTAGCAAGCTAACTAAAAATAATTAAGAGACCCAAATCACATGATCAAATCACATAAAATTGATGATTGAACGAAATTGAACAATCTCATTTTTATAAAAGTAAGTAACCCATTAAGCAGACAGAGTTTTTATCAAAAAGAATTTCGTTTTTAATATAAAACGCATATAACTAAAAAATATCGACTTAAATCGTTAGCCCGTTTTTTTAAGTTCCAGTAAAAAATTGCTCATTTCATCGCGCAATTCTTGCAGCGAACCTTCTTGTTCTGAAAGTTCGTTTGAAGCTTTTAGAATTTTCTCGCTTGACTGTTGTGTCTCTTCAGTTGCATCACGAACAACTGAAATGCTCTGGCTCACATCCTCGGTACCAGTTGCGGATTGATTGACGTTAATTGCAATCTCTTGAGTTGCAATGCCTTGTTCCTTAATAGCTTCAGCAATAGCATGAGAAATATCGCTGACTTGCTCAATCGTATCACGAATATCTTTGCCAGCTTTTACAGCATCATCGGTGGCTTGTTGAATGCTAACGATTTGTGCTTCAGTCGCTTCTGTAGCTTTAGCAGTTTGATTGGCAAGAGCCTTAACCTCTTGGGCAACAACCGCAAAGCCTTTCCCCGCATCACCAGCGCGCGCCGCTTCAATGGTCGCATTTAAGGCGAGTAAGTTTGTTTGTTCTGCAATTTCAGTTATGAGTTTCATAACATTGCTAATTTCAACTGAAGCGTCCGCTAAGCTAGAAATTTGACCACTCATATTATCTGATTTAGTCACCGCCTGCGAGGTGATATCGGAGGCTTGAGCTACTTGTCGGTTGATCTCATCAACAGAACTGGTTAGCTCCTCTGTAGCTGAAGCAACCCCTTGCATATTATGAGATGTCTGTTCAGCCGCACACGCAACAGAACTGGCTTGTTCTTTTGCTAAATTTGAAGTGTTATTGACTGAACCGGCCACTTCAGTTAATTCATGCACGGAAGCAGAAACTGAAGATACAATATTCTTTAAATAAAGTTCAAATTTATTACCGATATTTTCGAAATTCTCATTTCGCTCTTTAATATTATAAGTCGCTCGGTTAATCGTTTTAGAGCACTCTAAATAAGAGCCGGTCATGCCTTTTTCAGATATAAGGCGAAAAAATTGATTGCGACTAACATATTCAAGACAGGCCTTAGATTCGCGCATATAAGCATCAGTTCTATCAATCATTAAATTAATAGCATGCATCAATTCGCCAAGTTCCCCCTTTTCCTGAATATCAAGTATGCGCGCTTCAAAATCTCCTGCTGCCACAGCCTCAACAACTTTCTTAGCTTTGGAAATAGATTTATTTGAATTAGAAAAAATCATTTTTGGCCTCATGATTTATAAAAAAATGCTTTAATTTTACCGATATCCACGGCGTTGGTTTTGTCCGACAGTCATAATGAACTCGTCATAAGCAAGTTGTTGCTCTGCAAGGTAACCACTCATTAGGTTTTCAGAGTTTAGTAGTCCTTGTTTTCTATCAGCTAGATCTTCGGCTTGTTTTAATTGCTTATAGAGAGGAATGATTGTTTGATTTAAAATGTCTGTTTGCGGGACCCGGCGGTTTGAGTGATACCCAGAAATTCTTCCATTCATATCCCGGCTAGGTGTTACATGCGCATAAACCCAGTAATGATCACCATTTTTGCAACGGTTAATAACATATGCAAAAACTTCTTTGCCTTCGCGTACTGTATCCCAAAGCATTTTAAAAATAACCCGAGGCATATCAGGGTGACGAATAATGTTGTGAGGTTTGCCTATTACTTCTTGTTCGGTGTAACCGGCAATTTCTAAAAACAACTTATTGGCGTATGTGAGTTGCCCCTTTAAGTTTGTCTTAGAAACTATGATTTCATCATCTTGAAATTTAATTTCTTTGCCTGTTAAGAAAGAATCTTTGCCCATAATGTATCCTTAATTTAGTAATCTTGACTAATTTTGATCTAATCGTGATTACTACTAAAAACGTCATTTAACTGTAATAAAGGGCTACAATAGAAGTGTTGTCATAGTTCTATCATAGTAAACACTATAATTCAGTTTGCTGAATATACGTACACGTTTAGGGGTTAACATAAGGTATAAATAATTTGTATGTTTAGAATCTCTTACATTTCAGAAATATTTTTGTTTACATTTACTTAATGTTTTAGCGAAGAAAATTAGTGCTGGGAAACTATAAAAAAGCCAAAATATTATGAAAAAATAACATAGTTAAACAGACTAGTTGAGAAGTTGCACAACCACTGGTTACAATTCATTTGAAATGAATGTTTGAATAATTTATTTTTAGAAAGATGAAATTTAATGGAACTCACAATCGAAGAAAGCCGCAAATCCACAATATGTGAAGCTTTAATGAGTTTTTATAAATCTGAATTTGATGAAGAATTAAGTGTGTTCCGAGCTGAGCAATTGGTGGAGTTTATGCTCAAACAAATCGGCCCCTCGCAATATAATCAGGCAATCCAGGATGCTAGAAAATTCATGAGTGAAAAATTAGATGATCTAGATACGGAATTTTTTATCTCAGATGAGTTCTAGAAGAAAAAAGGGGTAATTAGCAGATTATTAAGAGACATTTAGACAAAAAACATCTTTTTGTTCAAGGTCCAAAATTTTGATGCAAGGGAAATTCGTAAGGGCTGGTCTGTTAAATTTTGGTTGCGGGGGTAGGATTTGAACCTACGACCTTCAGGTTATGAGCCTGACGAGCTACCGGGCTGCTCCACCCCGCGACAAAATAAAAATCTTACCCGCTTCAAAGGGGGTCTCCCAATAAAACGAACTAGGCATTATACACATGGTGCATAAAAAACGACTTTACAAGACTGAAAAGCCATAAAATCAAGGTAAGAAAAAGCTTTATAACAGCTTAAAATAAAAAGAAAAGCGAAAAGTTATTTTTTCTTACATCTCACCCAATAAAATGTAAAAAGCTATATATATAAAGATGATAAGAAATGAGCTGCTTAAGAAAGCAAAAAACATTTAGAAGAGAGCTTTAAGCTCTAAATAGAGTAAATCATCCCCCAAAGTGCCAGGTGTACAATTTATGACATTAGAAAATAGAGATCATTTAAAGTTTGTGCAGGCACCCTTTGTACTTTTGGAAAACAGCCTTGATCAATCTGAAGGTGGTCATCTTTTTCAAGATCCTCATGAGATTATTACAGCTCATTCTCTGGACGAAATAGCCCCAGCCTTTGATCAAATATCAAATGCATTAACAGAAGGGCACTTTGTTGCCGGCTATATGACCTATGAATTAGGCTTGGCCTTTGAAGAAAAACTCCAGCAACAATTAATCAAAAAATGTGATGTCCTTACAGAGGAAACTCAACCACTTTTATGGTTTGGTGTCTTTAAAGAGAAGTTAGATATATCAAGAGATGACATCGAAAGCTGGCTAGAAGACCAACTTCAGGATGATTTGAAAAAATCTGAATTGAAAATCTCAGTCGATGAAACTCTAGAGAGCTATAAAGAAAAATTTGAAACAGTAAAAGAAAACATCAAATCTGGTGATATCTACCAGATGAATCTTACCTTTAAAGGCCGTATTGAGAGCATCACCAAGCCTTTAGCGCTATATGAAAAAATGCGCCGAACCCAGCCCGTCGAATATGCCAGCATAATCGTAACAGAAGATAAAACCATTCTCTCTGCCTCACCAGAGCTTTTCATTCGTTGTAAAGAGGGTGAGATTGAAACGCGGCCAATGAAAGGGACAATGAAACGGGGCACTTCCGTTGAGCAAGATAAGGTGCATTCTGATTTTTTGAAAGCAGATGAAAAGTCACGCGCTGAAAATTTAATGATTGTTGATTTGATGCGGAATGACTTTGGCCGTGTATCTGAGTTAGGTTCTGTTGAAGTCTCTGATCTATTTAATGTTGAGACATACCCTTCCTTGCATCAAATGGTTTCCATCGTAAAAGCCAAATTAAAAGAAGATCTCTCAATTTTTGAACAAATAAAAGCTTTGTATCCAGCCGGTTCAATTACAGGTGCACCTAAAATCAGGGCGATGGAACTTATAGATGAATTAGAAGAAACGCCACGCGGTGTCTATACAGGCGCCATTGGCTATTTTGCACCTGGCAATGAGTATATTTTTAATGTCGCGATCAGAACCATAGAACTGGATAGAGAAGGTCATGGAACAATTGGTATAGGTAGCGGTTTGGTTTATGACTCAGACGTTGAGGCTGAATACGCCGAGTGCTTGTTAAAAATGCAATTTCTCACCAAAGAAACGCCTGAGTTTAGTTTATTAGAAACAATGGCTTATAGTTCCAAAGGCGGCATCGTTTTATTAGATGATCATCTCAAAAGGTTAGAAAAGTCAGCGGCTTACTTTCTTTATCCATTTGATAAAGATAAAATTTTAAGCTTACTGGATTTCATAACTGAGCAGGCATCAGTGTATCTTGGGTCACAATCGCTACTAAAGTTACGTTTGTTACTTCACAAAAATGGAAACATAACAATCACTCCAACAGAGGTTAAGGCGATAGATGAAGAGACCGTATGGAACATTTCTTTAGCTAAAGAGGAAATGCAAAGTAAGAATTTATTTCTCTATCACAAAACAACAAACAGAGCCTTTTATGATGACGCCAGAATAGCCATGCAAGAACAAGCAAAAAAGGATGGTGGTGAGAAATTAGATGAAGTCATATTTCAAAACGAAAAAGGTGAAATCACTGAAGGAAGCTTCACGAACATCTTTGTAAAAATCAACGGCGAGCTAAAAACACCTGCTATAGAAAGTGGCTTATTACCTGGCACGCTGCGCCAAAGCTTAATTGAGCAAGGCAAGGTAACAGAGCAAGTCCTAACAATAAAAGACCTGCGAAAGACTGAAGAAATTTATGTCGGCAATTCCGTGCGCGGTTTAATCAAAGCGAAATTAATTTCTTAAAGCAAGTCTCGCAAACTATCTACACGAAGAAGGAGCTCAGACCACTTTGGGCTGAGTGATGTGACATGACGCTTTTGGCGTCCAGCACCGCCCTTCGGAGGGCCTACAGCTTCAGAGCTGCAGAATAGCCCGTGAGAGAAAACAGTACGGTTGCAGGTGGGCAACTGAAGCGCAAACAAAAAAGTTAAAATACTTATTTTACCGCCAGTGTTCAGCAATCCATTTTGTTGGCCGAACATGTTTATAGCTCTTCTTAATGAAGTTTTTCTCAGGCCATTTGCCAATCACCGCATCTTCAGGGTCAGGTTTGCCTGTAAAGGCGATGATCCGGGCGTCAGCAGGCAATTCAGGCTGTTGGAAAAAGTTCAAAGGCCAGCGCGGCATAAGATTGTGTTTGAAGCTAAGGCACCACTCTTTGGGCCAGAAAACCTGATCAGGAATTTGGTCAGAAATATATTGCTGCTCAATTCTAAAGTCCGACAAAACCTTTTGTGGGTCCGCATTAAATTGATCAAAGATATGAGTGTGCTTTCCAACAGTGAAACGAAAACAGGATGTATTGCCAACCTGTAAATTTGGCTGGGTCCAGTTATGAATAACAGCGTAGCGCCCGGGTTCATAACTAAAGAAATCATCCAGATTACCAGTAACAACCAAATCCAGGTCTAAAAATAAAAGATCGCCAGAAAGTCCCTCACCTAATCCACCGTTGAGAGGCTCTTGCCAAAGGGAGAGTTTGCGCCATGGCGTCCATGCAACATGATCCGGAATGTTAATTTCCGGCAGAGGTCTAATCTCAACCCCATCGTCAACACCAGTTGCATCATCAGTAAAGCAAACAAAACGAGTTTCGTTTTTTGTGTTTCGTTTCACCATGGAATACAGGCGATTGACATAGTCAGAACCATACCGTGTGCCCCATTTAATGCATATCACTGTTTGCACAAAAAACTCCAGTTCTTTCAATTGGTTAATCTTGCCAAGTCGGAACGAAACCAACAATATCTTAGCTCCCTGTTCCGCGCAACAATTTTAGGAGTTAATTTTTAAAAAGCGTCTTATGAATTTTAAGAATTTCTGTTCGTACATAAGGGTATAGCAAATAAGAAAGTCCGAGAAATAGTAAAAGAAGCGGAGGAAGAACGGCTCCTAAAGTCATCAGTTTCAACAGTAAAAAACCAAGAAAAAATCCAAGACTAAAGGTAACACCTTTATTTAGTTTATAGGGGCCAAAGCAAATGACCCAATATAGAACTGCGCAGCCAAGCCCCATAAAAACAAAAGCTAATTCCAGCCAATAAGTTGAAAGCTGAAAACAGGCAAAGCAAATCCCAAATACTAAAGCCACGCTTCCTAAAGAGACTTGAAGTCCAAAGGGCTGTGATGAAAATTGCTGAAATAATAGGACAAAACAGAATAATAGACCGGCTCCCAAAAGACGGTCAGCCCAAAAAGGAAAGTGGTTAAAAAAGAAGGAACCGTCAGAAAAGTAGAAAAAACTAAGTACCAAACTAAAGGCGGCAACAATCAAACCCCAAACCGATACATTAAAAGGCAATTTTTCATGAGAGAGGAAGAGAGAAAAAAGTGGAGAGTTTCGTTCTGTAAAAAGCAAAAAAATTGCAATGCCTAACAATACAAAAACATCCGTATTTTGAGTAGAAAAAAATGAGGTGAAAATCAAAGAAAAACCAAGCGAACTCAGAAGTAAGACACCATCATAATTGTGAGTGGGAACGCTTTGCTGATGAAATTGATAAGAATGAAATGTAATAGCTTGCAAAGCAGAAGTGTCTACACCACTACTGCTCAAGTTGTCTCGAAATGGTCGCCGACAAAGGGCAACTGTTAAACCAGACAGAATAAGAAGTGTTGTAAAACTAAAACTAAACAAAAACAGCATCTTGATAAGCGGAGAGGCTGAATAAATCATAACATACTCACAAACTACCCCCGCAGTTTCAAAGCCTCAATTTAATAATATCGAATGAACAAATTTATAATCGAAAATCCATCAATATGGGGCGGTGGTCAGAACCAAAGTCCGGTCCGCGCCATTTTCTTAAAATTTTCATATCAGGCTTTACAAAAAAATGATCTATCCCAAGTTGCAGTACGGGTAATTTTAGATACCACAATTGCCGAAAGCGCTGGGGCCAGGTCACTGTGATTTTACCAGCCATTTTTAAACTGGAGTTTGCTGAAAAATCTCGAAGCAAAGCAGAGAACACAGTGGCATTCATATCACCACCAAGTATGGTTGGCGATTTTGTCGTCTTTGAAATATGCGTAGCTAAATGTTCAAACTGTTCGCGCTGAGTAGAATATTTCCAATTGGGACGAGCAGTATGCGTGGCAAATAATTGTAAGCCTTTAAATTTCTCATCAAAAGTGGCCGAAATAAGCGGAAGCTGATGAGGACCAAAATTTTCAGCTTTCACTTCGGTCCATTTATGCCGAGACAACATAGCAACACCGCACAGCCAATCATCACAATAAGACATGTAAGGGTAGATCGCCTTAAGCTCTTTTAAAGCGCGCCAATCTTTAAGGGTGATTTCTTGTAAAATGACAAAATCAGGTTTTTCTTTTTTCAGATAAGTTTTAAGCCGGTCCATTGTTTTAGCAAGTTCCCAGGCATTAAATGTCATAATATTATAGATAGGTTCTTTGGCTTTAGCTCTGTCGAAAGCCTCAATGGAAACGCGATCATAATTAAAACTCAGACCAAAACAAATCGCTGAAATCGCTGCAGAGACGATAGCAGTCCGTGGCAAGCGCCAATGCAAGCCAACAATGAACAAAATCGTCCCAACAAAAGCGTAATGAAGATAAAAATTAGAAAGAATATCTGTAATCGGCTGCCGCAAATGAGATAAACCCGCGCAGGCCAATATTATTAGCAGCCAATATGCTGATTGAATAACGATTTGCATAAGGTCTGACACCCAAAAAACAGTTAAATATCACTATGATAACAAATAAATACTACAAATAAAAAATCGACAGTAAAGCACGAAACGCATTTCGTCTAGAACCAAAAATAATCCATAAAAAGTTGCTTAATTAAGACAATTTGATGAAAAATCATAAAAAATATTTGAGAATAATAAATCAGCAAAAGCCGTAATGATGCCACGATGAGCGAAATGAATAGCAAAGCACGATTAATAAAGACTGAAAAGAGGAAACAAATAAAATCAGCTGAGTAAAGCCAAGTTCCTTCCTTGAAGGGACTAGAAATTAACCATATGATCTATTGAGTTCAACTTTAGTGAGCTGAAATCTTAAGCGTACATCTAAAAGGCTTTAAAGAATTTACCGATGTTGGAAATGACAGTCACAACAAAAATTGTCATCGCAGCTGCCGTGGTTTTGCTACTTGGCGGGTATATTTACATGCGTCAACACGCCAGAGAATTAGCAAGCAAATACAAAAAACTACAAAGGCAAAAGTTTAAATCAAAAGAACCACTCATTATTGAAGAAATCATGGCGCAACTTAACGGCGCTACTCAAAAGGGCCATATAAACCCCGAGCATAAGCTCCAGCCATCATTTGCAGGAAACTCAGCCAGTACTAACACTGCGAGTACTAACATAGCTGGTACTAATTTAGGCGGTGTTAGCGCTGGCGGTGTAAACAATGGAAAAGACATGAAAATTCCATTGGAACCAACGACGATTTCAACACCAGTGCGTCTTCCAGGTGTAAAACAATCAGACCATCAAAACACAACTTTAAAAAAACGGGGCGGACAAGCACAGCAGCACCGTGTCAATACAGCAAACCTGACAACACAAAGAAATATGGCACCGGAACTTCCGCAAACATCAATTATTACAAAACCTCCAATTATGCCCCCGCCCCCTAATCCGACAGTTAATTCTAGGATTGAAGAGATACAACTGAAAGACATTGATTTACCCAAGTTTGTTAAAGAAACGAAGCTCTATAGTGAGGGCCAGAAAACAGGTGAGTTCACAGGTGAGTTCACAGGTGGGTACGCAGGTGATATCAGGGAAAACTATCCGGTTCGAGGGCAAGTTAAAACAACAGGCGTAAGTGAAGAGTTGATCTTTCAAGAGGATGAAACGCTTTACACTCACATCAACGATTATGCCAAGTGGGTGGCGCATCAAAGCAACCATTTCACTCTTGAATATTATGAAAATAATACACTCATTGAAATCATACCCCTTATTTTTAACTGTGAGGGGTTATCGCGATTAAATGGCCATTGGTACGAAATGTTTCGCCCCCTGGACTTAAATGACCTTCTTTCCGGAATAAATAAAAGTAAATCTACGATTTATTGCTCTTTCTCACGAGAAGATGTTGAGCATCTTTGTAAACCAGCTTTGCAAATACTGGCTTACGTCGAGTTTGAGGCATCATCACGCTATGAAAAGGTGCTAGAAGAATGCGCACTAAAAGAATTTGTCAATTTTCTCCAAGAATTGAAAACAATGGCAAATCAAGAAGAATAGGTAAAATTCAAAAAAATTATTTTTAAAGACGTTTATTAAAGAACTGCCAAATAAAAGATGTAATCACTGATAATGATCTAAACGGGTAAGACTATCAAAAAACATTGCATTTTTTCGAATATTTCGTAACGTAAAAACAAATTTGGTGTTAAACGGTGCGGATGCTTGTGGGCATCTGAAGCACCATTAAAAACGGTGCGGATGCTTGTGGGCATCTGAAGCACCATTAAAAAAGGGTGGCCCAGACGTGTCAAAAAAAGCCGTAAGAATACAAGAAGTTGAAAAAACTTTATTTACGATCATTTCTACAGTAATCATTTCGTGTCTTTTTGTACTCCCATCGTTCGCAGCTGAGAATTACACTATAAAAAAATACATTCAAGATCGCGGGCTAAAAAATGCGCGTGTTGTGGCACCTGGTCGCTTAAAAATTGATGGCACACGATTAATCTGCGGCAAAAGACCAACTGTTTTCGACCCGACTTTAGATGATTATGGAGGGGCGTTTGATGGGTTTATCATCCTTAACCCTAGATTGATTAAACGGCTTCCTCGCCAAGTTAAAATTTGGATCTACTCTCATGAATGTGCCCATCAATTTAGAGGGCCAGATGAGGCAACAGCAGATTGTTTCGCGATCAAACGTGGCGTCCGTCGTGGCTGGTTAAAAGAAGACGGGATGAAACAGATCTGTAAATTTATTTGGTCAGCTCCAGCCTCACACATGCACCCTCCAGGGCCTGAACGCTGCGCATATATGAAGCGTTGCTTTGCCTCAGTTCAAAAAAAGAAATAATCTGATAGGGAAATAACTATTCTTATATATGAGTTAAAAAGGGACTTAAAAATCATTTTAACTCCGTTTCCTATCAATAATCATAGCGGACGCTGCTGTTAAGCACTTAGCAGCTCTTGACAGCACAGCTCACAAATGAAAAAAGAGACACATAATTATGCCGTTTCTCGTCATACCGAGCTGTGGCACTGCAGTGTTCGAACTAAACTGCATGCTTGAGTGGTGGTAAGAGCCAATTTTAGAGAAAACGAAGCAACAAACAATTTAAATTGCTGGAGCCTTTCATGGACAAATTTTCCACCCTTACAGGTGTTGCTGCCCCATTGCCTATGATCAATATTGATACAGATATGATCATTCCAAAGCAGTTTCTAAAAACAATCAAAAGAACCGGGCTTGGCGTCAATTTGTTTGATGAAATGCGCTATGATGATAACGGCGAAGAAATCTCAGATTTTATCTTAAATCAACCTTCATATCGCGATGCTAAAATTTTAGTAGCGGGGGAGAATTTTGGCTGTGGTTCAAGCCGAGAGCATGCTCCTTGGGCAATTAAAGATTTTGGCATTAGCTGTATTATCGCACCAAGCTTTGCTGACATCTTCTATAATAACTGTTTTAAAAACGGCATCTTGCCAATCAAATTGCCACAAGAGCAAGTTGATAAATTATTAGATGATGCGTCTCGCGGTGCAAATGCGACAGTGACAATTGATCTAGGTGCTCAAGAAATTAAAGGGCCAGATGGCGGCACTATTTCTTTTGAAATAGAAGCTTTCCGCAAACATTGTCTACTTGAAGGTCTTGATGACATAGGCCTCACAATGAAGAAGCAAGATAGTATTTCATCTTTCGAAGAAAAACTAACAGCCTCTCGTCCTTGGGTATAAAATAGATGATTGTGTGAGAGAATAAGGACAATATTTGTTTGAAATATACTTATTGTTACACATTAAAGCCGTTAAAGAACTTGAATGAGACCCCGCCCAGCAATGCTGTTAAGCGGGGTTTTATTGTTTTTGAGTGCCTTTTACCGCAATATTCACCTAGAAAATGAATTAATCACATTTTTCTGACAAGTTCAGCATGCTTTCTGACTGGAAATTTAATGGTTTTTCATACAAAATAGACAAAATATTCGTTATGCGAGAGCCAGATATAGAAAGCGACATATAGGAAGGCGGCTTCCTTTTTGAGCGCTTAGAAAAGAGCCGAAAATGGAAAAATATATTGCACCCAAGTTTGTAACCACACTGGTTTTAGCACTCTTTATGGGCAGTTCCTTCTATGTGCCCGCAAAAGCTAATGAAAAACAAGCAAAAGAAAGCGTCGAGCAAACCTCATCAGCTGACGAATATGGAGAGACCAATCCAGAAGAACTCTCTATGAAATATTACATCAAAAACATGAATAGAAATCTGGCTCGTGGTCATGATTTTGTTTGTTCTCTTGGTTATTTAGCAACCAAAGCTGGGTCTCATGATGATGCAATTAAAATCTTTAAAACATGCGCCAAGCATGGCAACCAGGCTTCAAAAGTTTGGATGTCTTATATGCATCAAAATGGTTTTGGTGTGAAAAAAGATGCTAAAAAATCTACCGAGTGGGTCAAAGATGCGGCTGATGATGGATACTCGATTGGCAAATATAATTATGGTCTAGCACTCTTAAAGGGCTATGGCGTAAAACGCGACAAAGAAGCTGGTAAAGTGATTATTGATCAAGTTGCTGCAGATGGTGACATCCACGCTAAAGAGCTGAAAGAGTCGAATTACAACCCAGATGTTGTAACTCCAGACGCAGATCAAGCTGATAAAGCCCCATTGTTCTAAAAAGTCTAATTGTTTGAAATAACTAGAGCCCTTCTTTGAAGTTATAAAAAAAGAAGGGCTCTAGTTATTGTTACTAACATAATATAATAATCTATTTTTTTGTAAATTTAATTAGGGAGCTAACTAATGTTGAAGGTAATTAAAAAGCTTGGCCTTGTAGTTTTAATAGCTATGAGCTTCCAATCCATAAATTTAGCCCACGCTGAAAGAGCTGAGACTTTATTAGATGATAATGGGGTTACGAATCCAGAAGAAATGTCCATTAAAAGTTATATTTATAAATTAACACCAGCGTTAAGCAGAAACCAGCAATCTGCTTGTGCGTGGGGCTATGCAGCTACAATTGCTGGTGAATACAAAACAGCAGTTGATATATTTCGGCAATGCGCAAATTATGGCAACCAAGCCTCAAAAATTTGGATGTCCTATATGTACCAGAACGGTCTTGGTGTAAAAAAAGACGCAGTAAAGTCAACAGATTGGGTTCGTGAATCAGCTCAAGATGGTTATTCAATTGGAGAATTTAATTATGGCTTATCCCTTTTAAAGGGCTATGGCGTAAGACGAAATGTAAAAGCAGGAAAATCATTTATTGATAGAGCCGCAAAGCAAGGTGACGTTGACGCGGTCATTTTACAAAACTCAAACTACAACCCAGATATCGTCACACCAGACGCAGATCAAGCTGACAAAGCGCCACTATTTTAAAGCGGCATTGTTTTAAAGAAAACTTTCAAAGTTATAAGTGGTTTAAATTGAAAAGTATAAACGAGTGATGGTATAAAAGTTTCACTCGTTTTTATTTTGTAAGCTCTAAGGTAATTTCTGTTTTTCGAATGATTTTAGTCTTACGGATAATAGTGACAACTCCCTCATAAGTTCCAAGAGGCCAGGTATCTACTCGCCTTCTCTTGCCAGTAACAGCTCTATAACGTGCTTTATTTCGTTTTAAAGGGCCAATGAGGTTTTCAGTTCTAAAGCCACCAGGCCCGGTGAGAAATAATCGAAGTTGATCCCCCTTTAAAAAATTAGCCACCCTTGCAAATATAACTAATTTATCTGAATAACGCGTGAGGGGAGCCTGCTCATAATAAATTTCTCTCGCCCCAACTTTCAAAACCTTAGATGAAAACCCAACCTCCATAATGTGTGAAGACGTGTAAGGGAAAGTGCGAAGAGTTTCCTCATCCCACAAGCTATTACCCGGAAGTTTGCACGAGCTTTCCTTAATCGATGAGCCAACCTTTCTCCCTGTAAATGGGTCAACAACAACGCCTTCATGACGAATGGTAAGATGAACATGAGGCATCCCAGTACGCCCTGAAAGGCCAATAAGTCCTAACTTTTCACCCCTGGATACAGTTTGGCCTGGGCTGACAACCAAAGAATTATTTTTCAAATGGCAGTACTTACTTTGCCACCCATTCCCATGGTCAATAACAAGTCCATTGCCGCATTCTTTTCCTTTAGTCAGTGCGCGATCAGCGTTCGTCCTGATTAGCCTGTCTACCACTCCATCACGAACCCTCAATACAGTGCCTGGTGCACTTGCAATCACATCTACGCCCTTCTCATAGACCTTAGCATTCACCAATCGAAAGTCGGTGCCTTTATGCCCATCATATGTCTGATTACCACAATGATAGTCTTGATTAGCAGCAGAAGGGGCGATGTCAACATATTGCTGAATGATGCATTCTTCACCCGGAATGCAATCAGCCGGTTTTGAAAATTGAGGTGTTTCGGCAAAGACTGGAGAAAGGGAGAAAAGCCATGCTACAATGCTAAAGAAAAAGGTAAACGAGACGGAAAATAGTCTCATTGAGCAGTTAAAAACAGGCAAGTTTTTCATTACATTCTCCATTTCGCTTGTCATTTTATCAAGCGGCAGTCTTTCAAAGACTAAAAAGATAAGAAAATCATACGCACTAAACCTTGAAAAATTCTTGCAGCAGGGCTAAGCAAACACATCAGTTAAACACAAAAGAATTATGAGACGGTATAATGAGCACATTTGATCTTTTGATCTTGCCTGGTGATGGCATCGGAACCGAAATAATGACCGAAGTTGATCGCATCATTACTTGGTTTAATAAACAAGGAAACATTACCTTTAATTGCGAACATGACCTGGTGGGTGGCGCGGCCTATGATGCGCACGGATGTGCCATTACTGACGCAGCAATGGAAAAGGCTCAAAAAGCTGATGCTGTTATCTTCGGAGCAGTTGGTGGCCCTAAATGGGATGATGTCCCTTATGAAGCACGCCCTGAAGCCGGTCTCCTACGTCTACGCAAAGACTTAGGTCTATTTGCAAACCTGCGCCCAGCCATTTGCTATCCAGCTCTAGCAGAAAGCTCAAGCTTGAAACAAGAGTTAGTCGAAGGGCTAGACATTCTCATTGTGCGCGAGTTAACAGGCGGCGTCTATTTCGGTGAGCCAAAAGAAATCACTGATCTTGGAGATGGCCAGAAACGTGCAGTCGACACACAGCTTTACGAAACATACGAAATTGACCGCATTGCTCGTGTTGCCTTTGACTTAGCCGGCAAACGTGGGAGCCTCGTCCATTCTGCTGAAAAACGTAATGTTATGAAAACAGGCGTTCTTTGGCATGAAGTGGTCAGCAAAGTTCATAAAGAAGCCTATTCAGATATTAAGCTTGAGCACATCTTGGCAGACAATTGCGCTATGCAGTTGGTGAGAACACCAAAACAGTTCGATGTGATTGTAACAGATAACCTGTTTGGAGATATCTTGTCTGACGTAGCAGCAATGCTAACGGGTTCACTTGGTATGCTACCATCTGCTTCTATTGGCGCAGCCGATGAAAACGGCAAAACAAAAGCCATGTATGAACCAGTTCACGGTTCAGCACCAGATATTGCAGGAGAAGGTAAAGCCAACCCAATTGCAATGATTGCAAGTTTTGCAATGGCACTTCGTTACACTTGTAATTTGCCAGCAGAAGCTGACATGGTGGATAAAGCTGTAGCAAATGTACTTGACCAAGGCCTGCGGACAGCAGACATCATGCAAGATGGCAAACAGCTGATTAAAACCAGTGAAATGGGCTCAGCCATTTTAAATGAACTGCAAGACTTAGTTGCGTAAGTTGCTTTAGTCGCTTAATTGCGGAGCATGTCTTTCCAATAAGTTAGATAAGTAAAAGGGCTCTTTCAAAAATGAAGAAAGAGCCCTTTTTTTTTAAAAAGTATAAGAAGAAGAGGCTCTGCCCCTTTAATAGTGCGGTTGCAACGCCGGTTGCTAATAGGCAAACTGAAGCGCATCAAATGCGGTTGCAGCGCCGGTTGCTAGTGGGCAACCTGAAGGCGCATCAAAAGAGTGGGCAACTGAAGCACAACTAAAAAGTAATAGCCGTTAGAGAAAAACAAAAACCAGCCATACGAAGAAGGAGTAACGCCTTTTCGGCGTTAGGACATGGCAGCAGAGCTGCCCGGCGCGTTGCGCCGCACCTCGTAGGCCTGCCGCTTCAGCGGTAGAATAGCCGTGAGAGATAATTATGAAAGTTTATTTCATTGGAGCAGGGCCAGGGGCCGCTGACCTACTGACCTTAAGAGCGAAAGCTTTGATAGAGCAATGCCCTGTCATTCTATACGCCGGCTCATTGGTACCTGTTGAAGTCCTTCAATTTGCACCAGAGGAAACCCGCAAAATAAACACAGCCCCTTTAGCGCTGGGTGAAATTGTTGAGGCGTTGAAACAAGCTGCAAGTGAAGGCAAGGATGTAGCAAGGCTCCATTCAGGAGATCCATCGCTTTATAGTGCAATCGCTGAGCAATGCGCGCTATTGCGCGAATTGGGTATTGAATATGAAGTGGTGCCTGGTGTTCCAGCTTTTGCAGCTGCCAGCGCGGCTCTAGGGCTCGAGTTGACACTACCTGAAGTGAACCAGACCGTCATTCTGACAAGGACAACAAAGCGAGCGTCTGCAATGCCAGAAAGCGAGAGCTTAAAAATTCTGGGGACTTCAAAAGCTCTTTTAGCCATCCACCTATCTGCCAAGAATGCAGATCAAATAATCGAAGATCTTGTACCCAATTACGGTGAGGATTGCCCTGTCTACATAACATGTGACGTTTCATGGCCAACGGAAAAATTAGTAAAAACAAAGCTCTCTATGTTAAGCGCAACATTAAAAGAGCACGACATTGAGCGCACAGCCATCATCTTTGTCGGTAAAGCTCTTGATCAGGAGTTGGTGAGAAAAAGCGCACTTTACGATAAAGGCCATAACCGCCATCTAAAACCGGCTAGTGAATAGATTAACCAAATCAATAAGCATATATGACGAAGAAGGAGCATTGCCCTTTTCGGGCAATGGGACATGGCGAAGCCTGGCGCCTAGTGCCGCCCCTCGGAGGCCCAAGCGTCTTAAGCGCTTGGAATAGCCGTGAGAGAAAAAAGATTTCCTCAACCCCCGCCTCGTCGAAAGGCTAAGTCAAATTCATCAATGAATTTGTTTTGAGCTTCATCAGACATGCCGTCAAATTCAAGTAAGACTTCCATCTGTGGCAAACTCAATAAACCTGTCACTTGTCTGTCTGGCAAAATTGTAAAAGAAATAAAAGCTTCACCCGTCTCTTGAGGGATTTTAAAGCGAGTTGAATTCTTATCGAAATTTTCATTTGGCACTAAATGGTCTAAACTTCTAAAAAATTCTGTAGGCTTTGCGCTCATTATTTTTTTTACAGACATAATAAATTTTCCCAAACAGCATCTTATTTTTTGATAATCACTCTATTATCTCTAATCAGAAATGATATTTCACAAAATGAATAAAGGTCACGTGAAGTATGTAATGCATACATAGCCAAATGAAAGTGAAGCAGACTATGCGAAATTACAAAAGCCGTTTCAAATCACAAAAGTGAGAAAATGTCTCAAATGTGGGAAATTATAGACTAATTAATAAAGCTCAAGCTCAATGCGGCGGTTAAGAGCCTCATTTTCAGGGCTATCATTTGGCGCTATTGGTGAGGTATCTCCAAGACCAACAGCACGTAAACGATCTTTTTTAACGCCCGTTCTAATAAATTGATCCATAACAGAACTGGCACGCAAACCAGAAAGCCTCTGATTGGTTTCAGGATTGCCGCGTGAATCTGTGTGCCCAGAGATAATAACTTTTGTGCGGTTGCAATCCTGCAAGATCACAGAGATGTCTTTGACAATCTCAATACTACCCCGAGATAATTTATGCCGCCCGGGCAAAAATTCGATGGGTTGTTCCTTGAGAACAGAAAGAACGGCTTTTTGACAGCTTTTTACAGACTTAAGGTCAGTAGGTTCTTTTTTAGCCGCTTCTTTAGTAACAACAGGCTTAGTCTCGCGGTTAACAAGCTTGAGTTTCTTGGGTTTAATTCTTCTTTCAAAGAGGTCTTTACGTTCGTTATCGGTCATATATTGAACAACCGGTGCCCCGTTTTCATCAGTAGAGTTAGCAGTGGATGTATAGCCCAATAAAAAAACACAAAGAACCCAAAGCCCAAGCCCGAGAAATAAACCTCTATGATTTTGATAGACCGCCATCTTAAAAACCCTCACCCAATATCCGCGCAATTTATGCTCTTCTATCCTTACTAAGAATGAAGCGCACTTGTAAAGACTTAGCCCCAAAGCTCCCCAACTAAAGCTTGAGCTTGAGGATAAAGTCCTAGCGCGGTTGCTAGTGGGCAACTGAAGCGCAACAAAAAGCGGATGCTAGTGGGTCATTTAAACTAAATGGTTTTCCGCTTTTGACCCGAAACGGAAGTAAATTTGATAGACAATAACTTCCGCTATCCGGAATATGTACAAACGACCAAAACTACCTTTCCCAAATAGGTGGTTTGCCAATCTTTTCCAAGATAAAATCGATAAACACTCTAACTTTTGCGGTTAGTACGTTTGATTTTGGATACACAAGCCAAATTGCAGATTGATCTTTAACCTCATAATCAGGCAAGATCCGAACAAGTGAGCCGTCTTCAATCTCTTTGTGTATACTCCACAAGGAATTCATGGAAATACCGATGCCAGCTAGTGTTGCAATCTTCATACTTGTTCCGTCATCGCAAACAATACGGTTTTCGGCGTTTGGCGGTGGAAATGTACAGGACCGTTTCTCATCATTATCCAGGAGTTTGCGGGGAGCTGAATCCATAAAGGCTAGAATTTGATGGTGAGTTAAGTCATCTGGTCCCTGGGGTGTGCCATTTTGTTCAAGATATTGAGGAGCGGCACAAAGTATTCGCTTGTCATCAGCTAACTTTCTTGCCTTAAGAGTGCTATCTTCGATTGCATAGTTTCGTAGAGCTAGGTCGAAGCCACCTTCAATCAAATTTGTCTGAGTATCTGAAAGCTTTAACTCAAAGTTTACAGCGGGGTGACGATCAAGAAATTCGGGTAAAATTGGTGCAATATAGAGTTGCGCAAATGAACTTGAAGCAGCGAACCTAAGTGTTCCGGTAATTTCTGAACTCCCGTTTCCTAACGCTGTTAGAGCAGCAGATTCCTGTGCTAAAATTTCCCTAGCAAAGGGGAGAAATTCAGCGCCTTCAAGCGAGAGTGAAACTTTTCTTGTTGAGCGATGAAGTAGGTCTGCACCAACTTGGTTTTCCAACTTTGATAATCGAGCGCTGGCAACAGCAGGGGCTATTCCCAGCTGTCGCCCCGCAGCACTGATATTGAGCATATCGGCTGCCATTACAAAGAGGCGAATTCCTTCAGTGTCCATGTATTATATCCAAAACCGGAATTCTGTTTGCTGATAACAAGCGTTTAAAGCCGTATTCTAGAATAATATATTAAATTCGAAAAGAACATTTTAGATCACTTATTCTTTAAAAAATTCGGAGTTAATTCGATGCAAGCATCTGCCACAGTGAATTACCATATAAAAAGTACTGAACCTCAAACCTTTCAATTTGATGTAGGGGGTATTATCGGAAACTTGTTATCCCCTGAACTTGTGCCGACCAAAGTTAATGTTTTGGACTTGCGAGATAATTTATCAACCGTCAATTTTGATGATGATGGCATTACATTTGAAAATTATGCCAGTAGGATACGCAGTTTTGACAGTTCAGAAAACTGGAAAGCTACTTATGAAAATGAATTAAGTAGCTTACTTAAAGATAAGGTCAACGCGCAAGACGTTATCGTATTTGACCATACAGTACGCATTGATGACCCCAGTGCTGAGCGCCAGCCTGCGCGTAATGTTCACAATGATTACAGCCAATCGGGTGCAGAGCAACGGCTAATTGACATTGTTGGGAAAGAAGAGGCTTCCTTGTTTCAAGATAGCCATTATGGTTTCGTCAATGTCTGGCGCCCAGTTGACCATATCATCAAAACATCTCCGCTTGGTTTTATTCGACCCAGCAGCATGAGGGCCGACGACTGGATGACGATTGGGCTTATTTATCCCGATCGCTTAGGGCAGATTCTTGGTGTTGCTGTAAATGAAGAGCACGAGTGGTTCTACCTCTCAGATATGATCCCGGATGAAGTCGCGATTTTTAATATTTATGATAATAAAGGCCGCCCACATCTTGCTCATAGTGCCCTTGATATGGACAACGAAAATAAAGTTCCTTTCCCTCGCAAAAGTATCGAGAGCAGGACACTTGTTCGCTACAGCAAATAGAGGCTTATCTGAAGTCGAGGGGGGTAATCGGCGTAAACCATATTGCCCTTAATCTCCGTATTAATCGTGCTAGAGCATGTTGCTTTTATATGAATTCACGAAACATACTCCAAGCATTTTTTTAGCGAGTTGTTTTTCGCATAACCGGTACCCACTTATGCGCAACACGCTCTAACATTAGACAAACACTAGCAAATGAAGTTTTGCCAGACTTTACAATTTGAGGAAGCAATTATGACGAAAACCATTTTGATCACTGGATCAACAGATGGTATTGGCCTTGAAACAGCAAGAATGCTTGCATCACAAGGACACACCCTATTGATACATGGTCGCAGCGCTACAAAGCTGGCAAATGTTCGAGCAGAACTTTATGAGATTGAAGGTGATGCTAAGATAGAAATTTACCAAGCTGATCTATCAAAAATGTCAGAGGTTGAGGCGCTGGCTACAGCTATTGCTGATCAACACCAGCAACTTGATGTGCTTATCAACAATGCCGGAGTTTATAAAATACCTGACCCTTTTACAGATGATGGATTTGATGTGCGTTTTATCGTCAATACCATTGCACCATATAAATTGATGAAGCGTCTTCTTCCTTTGATACCACGAGATGGTCGGGTGGTTAATCTTTCTTCTGCCGCCCAATCAGAAGTGAATCTTGAGGCGCTAAAAGGGAAAATCCGATTGGACCATCAAGGCGCTTATGCCCAAAGTAAACTTGCTATAACCATGTGGTCATTTCACCTTGCCAAATCTCTATCGGACAACGGCCCGTCAATCATTGCTGTTAATCCAGCGTCTATGTTGGCCAGTAAAATGGTTAAGGATGCTTATGGAGTTCAAGGAAATGATCTTCGTATTGGGGCAGATATTCTTGTTCGGGCTGCATTAAGTGATGAATTTGCAAGCGCGACTGGTCGGTATTTTGATAATGATCTGGGTAAGTTTGCTCAACCACATCCCGATGCGCTTGATGCTGGTAAAAACGAACAGCTGGTCCAAACGATTGAGGCATTGCTTACCGAATTGAACGTTTGATGATGACTTGCTTTATTATATGTGAAAAGCGAATTCTGTTATTGAAATAAAGGTGTATAAGTCTGTTTTTCTATAAAATATATTGTTAAGTGAAGGGCGGCTTTTCTGCTTCATGATTTCTTTATTACATGAATGACGGGGCAACGAGGTTTTCAGAGCACCTTAAAAACTTCTATCTTCATGGCATTTGGTTAGCCAACTCAAAATTGCGTGGCTTCTTTGTCTGCTGCGTAGAAAGCTAAAACTGAAAAGGAAAAAATATGAAAGTGTTATCTTTTTATATAGCAGCGATTATTGCTACATTCGCCATCACCACCTCTGCAATGGCAGGTGCCGAACAATCAGCTACTTATAAGGTTTCTGCTGATGAGCTTTGGAAATTGGTTGATTTTCACCAGCCAGCCGAAAATATTATGCCGCCGATTGAATCTAGTAAACTTGAAGGAAACGGGATTGGCGCGATTAAACTTGCTAATCTTAAAGGTGGAGGTGAACTTGTTCTGCAGCTGGTTTATTTCTCAGAAAAATCAATGGTATACAACTATGTTATCCGGACGTCTCCACTGCCTTTGAAGAACTATGTTGGACAGGTCCGAGTAGAAAGTCTTGGCAAGGGCCGGTCAAAGTTGACTTGGAAGAGCGCATTTGATCCGAAAGGAGTTACACAAGCTAAAGCCGATGAGACAGTAATGGGGTTTTATAAATCGATTTTTGGTCGGATTGGAGAGAAGTTTGCTAGAGAGTAGAAGTAGCTACTAAGAACCGTGAAACTTGACGATGGTGTATAAACCGTCGTCAAGTGATTCTAGCCAATTCTCATGGTCTATTTCAAAGTAAAAAGTTTCGACTACAACGATACCCTCATCAACATTTTACTATTTGCTTTTCCTCAGAGACATGCTGGGGTTGGAGCCTTGACTGTAACGAAAACCAACACAAGTTTTTTCCCTCATGGTTAAAAGCTTGAGTCGTGCAATTCGACAGCTTCTGGCATATAACCGAAATATCCAATCTATCCACCCGAAGAAGGAGTTAAGCCCTTTTCGGGCTGAAGGACATGGCGCAGCGATAGCGAAGCCCGGCGCTTAGCGTCGCACCTCGTAGGCTCATGAGCTTCAGCTCATGGAATAGCCGTGAGAGAAAAAGTGCGGATGCGTAGTGGGCATCTGAAGCAAAAAAAGAGAGAAAACTAACCGCGAGTATCAAGCTCGTCTTTGTAAGTCCGTTGATAGCCAGTTGTCATCATGCCTGACGATTTTTTCCAGGTCTCGGCATCAAACTCGCCATCAAAATCAAAACTATCAAAACCACATCTTTGTAAATAAGCAGCTTGATCTACAAGGATATCACCTTTAACGCGTAGTTCTTTCTCAAACCCAAGGTCTTCACGCAGCCCCCGCGCTTGTGAATAAGCGCGCCCGTCAGTGAAGGCTGGCAATTCGAGAACAACGATGTCAGCTTTAGCAATCAAGTCGGCATGATCTTGTACTGATACATCATTGCTAATGAATAAACCAATACGGCCAGAATGGTTTGAAAGTCGCTCTTGCTTTTCAAGCATAACGCTAAGTGGAATAATAATGTCAGCAGATGATGGGACATCAGCCTCTTCATCTAACATGGTCCAGCTATCAGCAATGATAGCTCCATCCTTAATTATTGGCATATAAAGCCTCCTTAAAGGGCTCTAAACCCACACGTTTAACAACCTCAAGGAATGTTTCAGTTGTTTCATTCCGTAATTCAACATATCGATTTACTAATGTATCAATGGCACCTGCCACATCATCGCCAGAAAATCCAGGGCCGAGAATTTCCCCGACAGCCGCGTTCTCATCACCAGACCCACCTAAAGTGATCTGGTAATATTCCTCGCCCTTTTTATCGAGCCCAAGTATACCAATATGACCAGCATGATGGTGACCACATGCATTGATGCAGCCAGAAATCTTAACCTTCAAATCACCAATGTCTTCTTGGCGTTTTTGATCAGCAAATTTTTCAGAGATTTTTTGAGCAATTGGAATTGAGCGAGCCGTGGCCAAGGCGCAATAATCAAGACCAGGGCATGTAATCATATCGGTAATTGCACCAATGTTAGCAGTCGCCAACCCAGCAGGGACAAGCGCTTGCCAAAGCTCAAATAATTCTTTTTCTTTCACATGTGCTAAAACAAGGTTTTGCTCATGAGTAACGCGAATTTCACCAAAGGAATATTTCTCAGCCAGGTCAGCAACCAAGGTCATTTGTTCATCTGTTGCATCGCCAGGAATGCCTGCAATAGGCTTTAAAGAAATATTCGCTATTGCATAGCCAGCTTGCTTATGAGCAGCAACATTCCGCTTGACCCATGAATCAAACGCAGCATTTTCAGAGCGCGCTTTAGTGAGAGCTTCTGGGTTTGCTTCAACGGCGTCGTAATCAGGCAAATCAAAAAAGCCTTGAATACGTTCAATCTCTCCTGCAGGCGCTCTTAATTTATCTTTTTCAAGCCCATCGAAAATTTTCTCAACTTTGGCTTTGAAACCATCAATGCCAGTTTCATGAACAAGAATTTTAATCCGTGCCTTATATTTATTATCACGCCGGCCTTCAAGATTATAAGCCCGAAGGATCGCAACGAGATAAGGCAGTAAATCATCTAGGCTGATAAAGTCTCTGATTTTCTTGCCAACCATAGGCGTGCGGCCAAGACCACCACCCACATAAACTGCAAAGCCAATTTCACCCGCATCATTTTTCAAAACTTGAATGCCAATGTCATGAAAAGCAATTGCTGCCCGGTCACTTTCCGCACCTGTGATCGCAATTTTAAATTTGCGAGGCAGGTAAGAAAATTCAGGGTGCAAGCTAGACCATTGACGCATCAACTCAGCGTAAGGGCGCGGATCTGTAACTTCATCTGCAGCCACCCCAGCCCACTGGTCTGAAGTCACGTTGCGAATGCAATTGCCGCTGGTTTGAATGGCATGCATTCCAACATCAGCCAAGTCATCTAAAATGTCTGGCAGGTCTTTTAATTTTGGCCAATTAAATTGTATGTTTTGGCGAGTTGTAAAGTGACCATAGCCTTTGTCATACTTGGTCGCAATCATAGCCAATTGGCGCAATTGCGGTGAGGACAGGGTGCCATAAGGAACTGCCACCCGCAGCATATAAGCGTGCAATTGCAGGTAAACCCCGTTCATCAATCGCAAAGGGCGAAAATGAGCTTCTGATAATTTTCCTGAAAGCCGTCGTTCAACTTGATCACGAAATTGAGCCGCCCGTTCGCGTACAAATTTTTCATCAAAATCATCATAAACATACATGGAACAATTCCTGTTATTCTCTTGCAATTAAAAAAAACTTCGGTTGCTTCTTGTGGATACTTTGTGGGCATCTGAAGCAAAGATAAATCAACTAAAGCTCAACTAAACGGCGCGGTTGCTGGTGGGCAATTGAAGCGCAAACAAAAAGTCTCAAATTAAAGTTCAGCATAAACAATTGAAGGCCCTGTCGTGCGCATTTTTTCACGAATATGGCTGGGTATAAGTTTGCCAGTATCATCCAGTTCCACAACAAAGGGATAAACATCTATGACTAGATTAGCTTCTTCAGCTTGAGCGATAAATAAGTCGAATTCCTCGACTTTCTCTGGTGTCGTTGCAATTTTTGCATCTTGTAAATCAAGAGACCAGTTGCCGCCTTCTGTTAAAAAAACAACATCGCCTTCGCGCAGTAATTGCCCTGTTAAAACCTGATCACCTTTAAGCTTTTTTGCCATTGTTTCTCTTGCCGTTGTTTCTTTTTATCGTTGTCTATCGTTAATTTATAAATTCGTCTTGAATGATAGAAAGCTAAATCGCTTTCCTGTTCAGTGAAACTACATTACTCAATTCAATTGACTTAATGCGGTCGTCAGCTGAGAGCCCCATATCTTCGTAAGAAAGGCCGATAAATAAAATCGCAGGCCCCTTAATCGAAAGAGTTTTAATCGTTAAAGCTAGATCTTGAAGAGATGAAGAAAATACCCGCTCATGATCATGGCTTGCATTCTCAACAATAATCACTTGTGAACTTAAGTCCGCGCCGGCTTGCTTGAGTGTTTCCACAATCTCGGGCGCAATCTTAACACCCATATAAATAGCGAATGGACGACCCGTTTTCATAAACTCGACCACATCATCAGCAACTACTTGATCTTTAGTCGCGGCAGTTAATAAGGTGATTGAACGGTGCTCGCCTCGGAATGTAAGAGGTAATTTAATTGAGGCACTGGCAGCTTGTGCCGCGCTAATACCGGGCACAACTTCAACCTCAATGCCGAACAACTGGCAGCTAGCCAACTCTTCTTGCAAACGACCAAAAATACTTGGATCACCGCCTTTAAGGCGCACAACACGTGATCCATCAATTGCTTCACGAACAATAATTTGATTGATTTCTTCTTGTGAAGTTGAAGGTTTGCCGGCCTGTTTGCCAACATAAATTCGTTTTGCATCCCGCCGTGCATAATCAAGAATGGCAGGGTTAGCTAAGCGATCAACCACAAGTACATCAGCTTCTTGTAAAAGGCGGTGTGCTTTTAAAGTCAGATATTCAGGATTACCCGGTCCAGCGCCAATCAGAGCAACAGAGCCTTTTGGTTTCTTAGGAGTATTAGATGCTTCTCCATGCTCAGATTCTGAATGATCAAGTTCAGCTAAAATTTCTGCTTCAAGAGCAAGGGCTGCACCTGGCTGGTCACCGCGCAGAACTGCTCTGCGAAACGCACCTTGCATCAAACGCTCCCACACCCGAAGACGAGCGCGACCATCATCAATTCTTTTCTTTAAAGTGCTACGAATGAGCAAAGCTTGGCGTGCCAAGTCACCCAAATTAGCGGGTAGGTTTTTATCCAGTAGCGCTTTAATATCTCTAGCAATCATTGGCGCCGTGCCTTCTGTGCCAATAGCAACAGTAATCGGCGCACGTTCAACGAGAGAAGGAGTTAAGAAGTCACATTGGTCAGGTGTATCAACAACATTCACCAAAACACCAGCAGCTCGCGCAGCATCGGCAACAGGAATATCTAACGTTTCATCGTCATGGGCGGCATAAACAAGACGCTTGCCCTGAACATCTTCAGATTGAAAGGCTCGCTTAAGAAGGTTTATATTCGGAAGATCTTTGATGAAACTCAAGAGATTTTCATCAAATTCAGGTGCAACAACGATTATCGTGGCTTCAGTTTTTCTCAAAAGCCTAAGCTTCTGCAAGGCGGTTTCACCACCTCCAGTTACCAATACATGTGCGTTTTTCGTTTCAACGAATATCGGGAAAAATTTCATAATCTAAGCAGTTGCCTCAGCTTTAATGTTTGGTGATGCTCCAGATTGCATCGTATCCGGCAAAGAGGCATCAGTTAAACGAAGCTCCAGCCCATCAAGCTCTTCTTCATAAATAATCTGACAAGAAAGTCGAGAATAATCCGTCACAATAGGTAAGCTATCAAGCATATCTTCTTCATCATCACGCATTTCATGCAAACGTGCAGCCCATTCAGGGGTAACTTCCACCTGACATGTCGCACAAGCACAAGCGCCACCGCATTCAGCTTTAATAGGCAATCCATGCTCACGAATAATTTCCATCACACGCCAGCCTTCAACTGCTTCAAGCACATGCAGTTTTCCCTGTTGATCTGTTACGTTAATCACGCCCATTTTAAAATCGTCCATTCATGAAAGTCTAAATCGAAAAAAGATTGTCTGTTTAACTCAAGTTAAAGGCCTATCTCACGGTCGTCTGTCTCATAGTCGCCTATCTCATAGTAGTCTGTGGTCACAATAACTGCCCGCTGTTAGCCACCCATACGAACTGGCTTTCCATCCACAAAATGAATGCCGCATTCAGTTTTGTCAGCACCACGCCAACGCCCAGCACGCGGGTCCTCACCCTCAGCCACTGGTGATGTGCAAGGCGCACAGCCAATTGAAGGATAGCCCTTGGCCACAAGAGGATGCCGTGGCAGGTCATGTTTGATGACATAATCAGCCAATTCAGTCGGGCTCCAATTGATCAAAGGGTTAACTTTAATTGATCGTTCTGTCTGTTCAAAAAAGCCTAAGTTAGCCCGAATATTATTTTGAAATCTCTTACGTCCTGAAATTTCAGCAACATATGGTGCCAAGGCCTTATCAAATGGCAAAACTTTCCGAATATGACAACATCCATCAGTATCTGTTTCCCATAAATTCCCGTTAGGGTCTTTATGGTGAAGTAAACTATCATCTGGTTGTATTGTTTGAATATTTTTTAAACCAAACTGCTGCGTTAGCTGATCGCGATAAGCAATGGTTTCGGGAAAAAGCTTTCCCGTATCAACGAAAAGAACCGGAATATTGGTATCGATTTGTGCTGCCATATGCAATAAAATGGCTGACTCAGCTCCAAATGATGAGACAAGCGCAATTCGACCTTTATAAAGGTCGTCTACAGCTACTCTAAGCACATCTATTGGAGAAGCAGAGCTATAAATCTCATTTAAAGTCTCGACATCATGACCAGTTACCTCTGGTGATGATTGAGAAACTTCAGTATCTCCATTTGTTTTTTCTGCATGCATCGTCACGGCCAATCTACAGCAATCATGTTATGTAGCTTAAACTACAATGTTTGTTCTATACTTATTAGGTGAATATTCTACTGAAATGCAATGGCTAGGGACTAAAAAGGATTAATATTCCGGTTTACCTGAGGTATTGGAATAAATTTTCATAATCAAACGCTCAGATGCAGAAAGCAATTCCACTAAAAAAACAGGAAAAAATAGCAAATTTTATAAAATTTCACCCTGAGGCTAAAAATAAAGAACGAAGGTATATCCGAGAGTGAGTAAAATGCTACATTTTGCAATGTGATAAGGGAATTTAAAATGTGATAATAAGCGAAAATAGAATATTTGAGGCCAATTGACCTCTAAAGCCCTGTTTAGCTTCTAGTCCCACTCAAGGCCTAGTTCTTATCCTCAGGTAATGGGGGAAGTGGCATAACTTCAACCCCTTCTTCATGCAGCTCTTTTATCTCACTAACTTGAGCTTCCCCATAAATGCCTCGTGTAGGTTCGTCGCCATAATGGATTTTCCGAGCTTCATTCGCAAAACGATCCCCAACATAGTCTGCCGTTTCTGTGACATGAGTGCGATAATTACGAAGTGCTGTATTGAACTCCTCAAGAGCACCCTTTTTTGCTTCGTTTGCAGATATTTGCTTCTTCTTAGCGGATGTACTGACATTTGGCGCCATCAAAGCCTTAGAAACATCCGATCCACCGCATTGAGGGCATGATAATAATCCCTTTTTACATTGCTGATCAAAATCGGAGCTCGAGCGAAACCACGATTCAAACTCATTTTTACATTTGCAAATAAGTTGATAGCGGATCATTGAATAGTCCTCAAAATTCAGTCCTTTGATAAGGAGACATACAAAAACGAAATCAGGCTAGAAAATTTAAAATCTATTGAAAGTCTTTGCTATGGTTTAAAGATGGCACGATTTGTCGTGTTTTTTCAACCTGTCTTAGGTCTATCTCGTAACTATAGACCCCAGGTTCGTTACCTGCATCTAATAAAATGTCGCCCCATGGCGATACAATCAGGCTGTGGCCAAAAGTTTCCCGCCCATTATCATGTTTTCCTGTTTGCCCGGCAGCGACAATGAAACACCCGGTTTCAATGGCTCTCGCACGCAGCAGAACATGCCAATGCGCCTCACCTGTCGTTTTTGTGAATGCCGCCGGCACGCTAATGATCTCAGCGCCTGATTGAGCCAAATGACGAAATAGTGCTGGGAACCGAAGATCATAGCAAATGGTCATGCCAAGCTTGGTAGAAATATCTTTAGGCGTATGAGTGGAATTAAAATCACAATCAACTACAACACTTTTTTCACCAGCTTGATAAGACGCAGATTCGTTGTAGTGCTCACCATTAGGCAAAGTCACGTCGAACATGTGTAGTTTATCATAAAAAAACAGGAACTTATCTACATCTGAGACAGAATGATCTGGGCCGATGAGGTAGGAGCGGTTAGCAAATTTAAAATTGCCACCACCAGTTGTTTCAGGTTGATCAAGTGGTATTGCAGCTGAACCAATGTGCAACCAAATCTTATGTGTTGCTGCGCTTAAGAACAGTTGATGAAGAGCATCTTTATAAGCGTCACTAGCTGTGACACTGGCGACCTCTTTTGGGTTCAATTCCATAAGCAAGCTATTTTCAGGGGTTTGAACATAAGTCGCCCCCTGCTTGACCGCTTCAGTAATATGCTCACTTAAAAATTCAAAATTTTTCTCAAATGTCTTGCCAGAAGTCATCTGAATAAGTGCAAGAGTTACATCTGGTGTCTCTGTCATTTTAGAGGAATGAGGTGTCAAAGTCTTGCCTCCTTAGTGAAGAAACTTAAAAAGCTTGAACTGAAGATATGGGATGAAAACTTAATTCGATGTCTCTAATCCTAAAAGGCCGTCAAGGTTGCCAGCGCGATCAAGGGCATAGAGGTCATCACAGCCGCCAACATGGAGGTCATCAATAAAAATTTGCGGAACAGAGCGCGCACCGGAAGCACGCTCCATCATGATGGGGCGTTGGTCTGGGTTTTGAGCAACGTTAATTTCAGTAAATTCAACACCTTTATGAGCAAGAAGCATTTTAGCTCGTTCACAAAAACCACACGCAAAACCAGTATAAACAGTCACAGCTGCCATTTAAAAATTCCCAAATAAAAATAAAATCAGGTTTACAAAATTCGTTACACCTTAATAACTTACCACTCTTAATAGCTTAGCAAACATCACTAAGCAATTGTTACTAAGTAATTATTACTGAGTGTAAGCTTGAATGAACTCAGGGCGAATATTACACGATAATGTACGTATGATCGGTTATATATGGCTCAGCTATTGAGTTTCAACCCCAATATAACCGATAATCGCACCCATCACCAATAACACCAATAGCCAATGTCCCGCATCAATCAGTGTCAGGCGAAAGGGTCGCCCTTGAAAGCTATAATTTACCAAAGATGTTGGTAAGATAAACCCAAGGGCAATGAAAGCAGCTGTGATGAGGCCATGCCTTACATCAACAACCATATGCCCCATTAAACCTGAAAGAGTAATGGCAAGCACCAAATTCGCAAAGGCTGCAAGAACCATAGGTACAACAGGCATCTTTTTCTTGCCGTTTTCATCAACCATGTCAGCTGGGTCAATAGAGGCGGCCTTCATCCAGGCATCTCCTAAAACACCATACCAAATCCCACCAATTACAAATCCGACAATAGCTGCCACCAATATAGCAATTGTGCTTTGTCCTACAAAATCCATGGGCGACGTCTCCTAATATGATAAAATATCAGTTCAATTTTAAAGCACTAAGACAAAAGATACCATATCTTTTCATCAGAACGGTTTTTTTGACCAGTTCATTTTAAAGTGGTGGGTTTTTTAAGCCACCCATCTTGCAAATTAATTTCCACTCAGATTTAAGAACAGGTTGCACTGAGAGCCGAGAATTATTCACCAAAATCATTTTTTCAAGTTTTGGCTCGGCTTTAATTTCATCAAGTGTCACAGGTTCAGGAATATCAGTAACGGCCATCACATCCACACATTCCCACCGTTCATCCTCTGTTTTTGAATCTTGGTGAGCTTCACGCAAAACTTCAACAATGCCAACAACGCTTTTTTCTTTAATGGAATGATAAAAGAAACCAAGGTCACCTTTTTTCATTTCTCTCATATTATTGCGTGCCTGATAGTTTCGCACACCATCCCATTCTTCGCCCTTTTTGCCTTTAGCTTTTTGATCGTCCCAAGACCAGGTGTTCGGTTCAGATTTAAACAGCCAATATTTCAAAACGGTGCCCCTTTTAAAAGTATCTATCCACACGATGTGGGGATGATAATTGCCAAAATAATGCAATAAAAACTTAAACTTAAAATAACCCACTACGAAAGGAAAAATAATAGTTCCACACAATAGGTTTTTCGTCATTTTTATGTATAATAACTTGCAAGTTAAGGCACTGAATTAACCTCTTACCAATAGTTCTTAGCTAAATCTTCATAAGTACAAGTGATGAAAAGCGTTATTTTGCGCGAGTTCTACTACTTGATTAGAACAGCTATGGCATGTTTTTTCACCGTTAAGTATGAATTTGGTCAAAAAAGAGTATTTGTTCCTTGTTGGTGTTGAACCACGCCAGAGAAACAAATTTTACCATTGGATGAATTTTTTCTGATCAGGGTGCAGATCTAAGGTATGAGCTTAATTAAGAAAAGAACTTTAATTTGTAACGAGCTACGAAAAGAATTGTAATTAGCGCGGTTGCTTTGTGGGCAACCTAAAGCGCAATTAAGAAAACGCGGTTGCTTTGTGGGCAACCTGAAGCGCAATTAAGAAAACTCGGTTGCTTTCTTGCGGATGCCTTGTGGGCATCTGAAGCAAAGAAATGACAACCTGCAGGCGCCACTAACGCGCCGGTTGCTTGTGAGCAACCTGAAGGCGCCACTAACGCGCCGGTTGCTTGTGGGCAACCTGAAGGCGCCACTAAAAAGAAATAGGTTTGGAGTAATTTTATGGCATCAGAAGATATCGAACGCGGGCTGGTCGCAAAATATTTGCACCGTGTTTTGCGAGCCGATCATATTCCAACTCGGGCTGCTCGCTATATCCTCTATTGGTTAAACGATCGCACTGAAATGTTATCTTTGCCTTTGCCAAAAAAGCTGAGCGGAGCTATTGGTAATATATACTCTTCAAGTTTCAGTCAGGCAGATTTCAACAGTGCATTTCTAGAGCATCGTGATGAAATTTTAGAGATGCTTGAGGAAGCGTCTCTAAAAACCGGTTGGCCTGAGCCAATGTGGAGCAATATTAAAAATTTGACCAAAGCACTTGAACTCGATCCTAAGTGTCAGGAGATCGTCGGGCTAATCGCGTGTTTCCATCGGTTTGATCAGGTGCAATATTTATGTAATTCGGTCACGGAATCCATCGGGCCGCTGAGCCGCTCGCTCGCGCTATTAACGGATTTGAGTGTTAATGATGTTGAACGTTTCACCGGACCAGCCGGCGACATGGTCGCAGCTGGTTTGCTCCAATTAAAAAATGAAGGCGGCGAACTTTCCGGGCCAGGTGGGCATTTTGCCATCACCTCTCGGCTAGATGCTTGCCTCGATCAAAGATTTAAAAAGTTTGATCAAATGCGTGAAGCTTTGCTAGGCGCCCCTCTCACCGCGAATATTGAACTTACTGATTATGATCACATCAAAGGAGATCGTGATTTAATCTGTAGTGTCCTGAAAGGAGCTGTGTCTGAAAAAGCAAAGGGTGTAAATATCCTGCTATACGGTCCTCCAGGTTCAGGAAAAACAGAGCTCACCAAAGTCGCTGCAAAAAAGGCGGGCCTTTCTATTTATGCAGCTGGTGAAGATGTTGGCGCTGAAGGTGAAGTTGATCGAAAAGGGCGCTTATCAGACTTGGTCTTTTCCATCAGCTTGCTGAGGGGAGCTAAAAACACAGCCATTCTTTTTGATGAAATGGAAGACGTAGCTCTGCAACTCATCAGAAGAGGTGGGTCGAAAGTTTACTTGAACCGATTGTTAGAGAACAATCCGGTACCTATCCTCTGGACCTCGAATAATATTAGCGATATTGATGCAGCCATTTTACGCCGCATGATTTTAGCCTTCGAATTAAAATCACCTCCAACATCTCAACGCCGGCTTATTATAGAAAGAATGGCAGGAAGAATTGGGGTAAAGCTCACGAAGGAAGAAATCTCAAATCTCGCGCAAAAAATTGATGCAACGCCAGCGATTATGGAAAACGCATTAAAAGTAGCGAAATATTCCAAAGGCGGAGCAAAAGAAGTTGAACGCGCAGCACAAGGGATAACGAGAGCCGTTTCAGGCCTTCAGGCACGTCGTAAACCAGAAGACTTTGTTTATGATCCTAAATTATCTAAAGCAAGTCGTGATATTCATGATCTTTCGGGCCAGTTAAAATCATCTGGTAAGTTAAACTTTTCTCTTTGTCTTTCTGGGCCTCCTGGCACTGGTAAGTCAGCTTATGCTCGCTTTCTGGCAAAAGAACTCGGTCTTGAAGTTATTCAGAAACGCGCATCAGATATTTTCTCAGCCTTTGTTGGAGAAACAGAAAAGCAAATCGCAGACGCGTTTCTTGAGGCCCGAGAAGCCAATGCTTTTTTGATTTTTGACGAGGCAGATAGTTTTCTTTATTCAAGGCAAGAGGCGTCGCGTTCTTGGGAAGTAACACAAGTAAACGAAATGCTCACCTGGATGGAAGAGCATTCCTTGCCTGTCTGTTTTACAACCAATTTGATGGACCGTCTTGATACAGCTTCATTGCGCCGTTTCACATTTCATGTGCGATTCAATTTCATGGATAAAGTGGCTCTGGCCATGGCCTACAAAGTCTTTTTCAACATTTCAAACGTTCCTGAGCATGGATTGAAGTTTGAAAACCTGACACCCGGTGATTTTGCCCAAGTGAAAAAGCAAGCTGAAGTTTTAGGGGCAACGAAAGATACTGAACGTTTGGTTGCTCTCTTAAAAGAAGTGAGCCAAACCAAACCAGGCAATAGCGAAAACATCGGCTTTTTTAATTAAGGTGTTTTTGCTCTCGCAGGCCCAAGCGCTTATGGCGCTTGGGCCTGCGAGAGCGCGGCGCTTTTTTACCATCAGCTTATCCGTGCTCGCATAGCTTCGCTCGGGCTGATCTAGTGCACCGGGCTTCGTTGTCGCTACGCCATGTCCCTCAGCCTGAAGTGGGCTGAGGTCCTTCTTCGTAAAGATGAGTTTTGAGTTTCGTCGTGCCTGCGCACAAAGCTACAATCGCTACCTTACTACACCATGAAGGAGTGACGCCTTTGGCGTCCGGCGCAAGCGTCGCCTCTCGGAGCGCCTGCTGCTTTAGCAGCAGAATAGCCCGTGAGAGAAAAGTGCGGATGCGTAAGTGGGGCATCAGAAGCACAACAAAGATGCGTAAGTGTGCATCTGAGGCACAACAAAAGAAAACTAAAGTTTATAAAACTCTTTTGTGTCAGGATCAGATATAAACATTGAAGCAGAGCGAACATCAAAATACCCACCATGAAGTGAGAGTTTACCTTCGGCAACTTTCTCTTTTACAAATGGAAATGTCATTAAATTCGAAAGCGATGAATTGATCGCCCGCAGTTCTAAGGCTTTTAGTTTCTCATCATCTGAGGCATCAGGCATATCTTTTAAGACAGAATCTCTTGTCTCAGACATGATGCTTACCCATTTTGAGACAAAAAGTAAATCTTCACGTTTTTCAGTTTCAGGGTCCATCACGGCTTTAATGCCCCCACACCCAGCATGCCCAAGTACTAGAACGTGCTCAATCCCAAGATGTAAGATGCCGAACTCCAAAGCTGAGGAGACACCATGTTGAGCGCCTGACGTCACATAAGGGGGCACAATATTTGCTACATTACGCACAACAAATAAGTCACCAGGCTCTGCATGAAAAATTGAATTAGGGTCAGCGCGGCTATCGGAGCAACCTACAACGAGAACACCTGGCTTTTGTCCCTGATCGGCAAGTTGTTCGTATTTATCCTTAGTTTCCCTAGGGGTTGTATCTTTGAAACGTTGATGGCCATCAATAAGGAATTGTGGAAATTTAGTCATGTTTACTCTCAAAATTGTTTATTTGTCTGGCAATTTAGAGGAATTCCTTCAGGATGCAATATTTCTTGTAAAATAGTGTCTTAAAGAGTGTTTCTAGAAGCAAAACAACCTCTTCCTCACGCGATCTCACAGTCTTGTTACAATATGTTTGATGAATTTTTTTTAAACTTTCTCTAATTTAGACATATTCCGAATGATATGTGGGAACTGAAGTTTTACAACTCACAATTTAAATTTAAAAAGGAGACGTCAATGTCAAAATCAGCAATCTCAGCAGCTATCTTAGCAGGCGCAGTAGCAACAGCTCTAACAGGTGCAGCAGACATCAAACCAGCTGGCGCAGCTGACAATGAAAAATGCTACGGCATTTCTCTAAAAGCTAAAAACGATTGTGCAGCAGGTAAAGGCACAAGCTGTGCTGGTACATCTACAATCGATTATCAAGGTAACGCTTGGACATATGTACCAAAAGGCACATGTGAAAAAATGGAACTTCCAGGTGGCCGTAAAGGTAGCCTTAAAGCATTAGATCGTGACAACGGCTAATTTTCTAATCTCCCTCCTTTGTTAAGGCGAAGGAGGGAGATGTCTAATATTTAAAAACTGATGAATTACAGCTAAATCCTGTAAAGAACAGGTTAAAATGAACAACTCTTCAACAATCAAACAAACAAGATTACCTACAAAAGCAGGCGTTGGCCTTAAAGGTGAGCATTATCAAGAAATATGCGAGACAACACCTGATATTGGTTGGTTTGAAGTGCACCCGGAAAATTATATGGGAGCGGGCGGTGCCCCCCATCATTACTTAACAAAAATTAGAGAAAATTACTCGCTAAGCCTCCACGGCGTTGGGCTCTCAATCGGTGGGTCGCTTCCGCCGTCGCAAGAGCATTTATCTCGTGTAAAAGAGTTAGTTGACCGCTATCAGCCCGAAAGTTTTTCAGAGCATTTAGCCTGGTCCTCTCATGAGGCTGGTTTCTTCAATGATTTACTACCATTACCATTAACAAAAGAAACGTGCCAAACCGTGTCTGAGCATATCTCTCTTATTCAAGAGACGCTTGGACAAAAACTACTGCTTGAAAACCCTTCAACGTATGTTGGTTTTGAACGTGAAGATTACACAGAAATTGAATTCCTTAAAGAAGTCGTGAAACGCTCCGGCTGTGGTTTGCTGCTTGATGTAAACAATGTTTATGTCTCATGCACAAATCATGTGCGCAGTCCAGAAGAGTATATCGAAAATTTCCCGATGGAAGCTGTTGGTGAAATACACCTTGGTGGACATGCCCCTGATGAAGACGATCTTGGAAACCCTTTATTGATCGATGCTCATGACAGAAAAGTCGTTGAAGATGTTTGGGCGCTCTATGATCGGGCTATCAGCCAAAAAGGGCCGGTGGCAACTTTGATTGAATGGGATAATGACGTACCGACCTGGGACGTTTTATTCAGTGAAGCCAAGCTAGCTGAAGAAATTTTACAAAAATATGAAGGTCAATCTTCATCAACGAACACTACAAATAAAGAGACAGCTCTAAAAGAGCCAATTCTAAAAGAGCAAGTGGCTTAAAATGAGCGAATGGTCCAAGCTACAATCTTCAGTTTCAAATGCACTTGAAAATCTTGAAGTCGAAGTGCCAACGGGCATTAAACTGCTGAAAGATGGGGTGGTGCCTAAAAAACGCTTTAGTGTGTACCGAAATAACGTCACGCTAAGTCTTATTTCAGTTCTGGCGAGCACCTATCCAGTTGTAGAAGAAATTGTTGGAGAAGACTTTTTCGCAACAATGGCGAGAGAGTTTGCTTTATCCCATTTGCCTCAGTCTCCAGTGATGATTAATTATGGCGAAGAATTTCCAGCCTTTATAGAGAGCTTTGCTCCGCTGCAAGAATTACCTTATCTAAGCGTAGTAGCCAAACTAGAATGGCACCGCAATACCGCCTATCACGGCGCCAATGCTAATCCAGTTTCGATTGAAGCCTTAAGCAGGTTTTCAGAAGAAGATGTGCCAAATCTCGTTTTTGATTTGCATCCAACAGTTTCTCTCATAAAAAGCAAATATCCTATAGTGACCATTTGGCAAGCGCATCAACAAGAAAATCCGTCTGAGTTTTTAAAAGGACTGAATATGGACGAGGGTGAAGCTGCATTAATCATTCGCCCAGAATTAGATGTGCTTATTAATCCGGTTTCAATGGGCACTTTCGTATTTTTACAAAGCCTTCAAAAAGGGCTCTCTTTTTCCCTGTCTGTCGAGCAGGCAATCGCAACAGAACCATCTTTCGACATTCCAGCTAATTTAGCTGGTCTCTTTAACTTAGGCGCTGTAACCGGCGTGAATTTAAAAAAAACAAGCTGACATTTGATCAGCAAATTCAAAACATTTAAGGGGACAAAATGACTGGATTAATAAATAAGATTATCTGTATCTTCAGTGGCATTCCAAACTGGATCTACACAACCTTGGCGCGTTTCGTCATTGGCCTAACATTCTTCAATTCAGGCCTAACTAAAGTCGATGATAGTTATGTCATCTTGAGCAAAACAAAATCATTGTTCAAAGATGTCTATTTTCAAGGACTTCCGCTGCCTGAAGGTCTAATAGATATTCTAGCTTTCAAAGCAACATACGCTGAGCTTATTCTTCCAATTTTATTATGGATCGGCCTTGGTGCTAGGTTTGCAGCATTTGGTTTGCTCGTTATGACAGCGGTCATCCAAATTTTCGTATTCCCAGGTTCTTATGTTCTTCATGGTTTATGGGCAGTTGCACTCCTCACCATCATCGTCAATGGCGCTGGGCCACTTTCACTTGATTATTTCATCAAAAAATCAAGAGGCTAAACCTCACTATCTAAACAAACCCTAGCCCATTTTGGGCTGGGGAGCACTTGGCACAGCGTCAAAGAAGCCCGGGGCAGAATAGCCGTGAGAGAGAAAGCAGCCATCACGCCCCGGTTGCTAGTGGGCAACCTGAAGGGGCATTAAAGCCCCGGTTGCTAATGGGCAACCTGAAGGGGCATTAAAAGAGTATTGAGGGTTCAATGGTTTTAGATCTTTGCGCCTTTTCTGCAATCCTCTCCAGAAATTCCACACTTCCACAAACAGCCGCCTTCATTTCTTCTCCCTGAACCAAGCGGGATAATAGGTGAGAGGCAAAAACATCTCCCGTGCCTTTCGGCATTTCAGCAAAAAAGGGGCTAGAGAAAGTGGCCATTTCACCTTTATGAATGTGAACGGTTTTAATTGAGTTCTGTTGGTTTTCCTGTGGTCTTGCATCTCTAGAAGAAGGTATCTCAGTAGAAACCCCAATATGAGCTGAGGTCACGACAACATCCGGTACATGAAGTCCATTAGCTTGCACGACAAGGTCATCAAAGCTTAGCTGAGGCATTCCGCACAACCACGAAAATTCAAAAAGGTTCGGCGTAATAACATCTGCTAGCGGGAGTAATAATTCTCGGACAGCTTGAGCCACCTCTTCAGATACATAAAGCCCAGTGTCACAATCTCCCAAAACAGGATCTACAAGGATGGTTGCTGATGGATTTACTTCTCGCAATTTTTTGAAGAAAGTCGCAACTGTCCCAACTTGCTCAACACTTGCAAAATAACCGGTCATAACGCCATTAAGTTTTGTAAGCCACCCATCATCAGCTAAGGCATTTAATTGAGCATGCAATTCGTTTGCCGGAATTGCATGCCCTGCCATCTTTCCCAGGTCGGGCCGTGAAGCAAGACTGATAGTTGGCAGGCAAATGGCTTGCAATCTTTGCCTTGCAAAGACGAAGCGAGCAATTGAAAGGCCAACAGCACCCACACCCACTTCTGAACTTAAAGCCAGAACAGTTCCTTTTGTGGAGCTTTGCATGGGGAGTCCTTTTTAAAAATCATCCGTTTTTGGGTAATAAGTGTATTTTTAAATCACTATACTTTATAGGGCTTTCGTTTTTATAAATAACCCGATAAATTGCAGCCAAATCATAAAAATGGAGAAAATAATGGTCACAATTCGCCCGCGTCGTTCAGTATTATATATGCCAGGTTCAAAAGAACGGGCACTGGAAAAAGGTAAGTCCTTGCCAACAGATGCCATCATCTTTGATTTGGAAGATGCTGTGGCTCCTGATATGAAAGATATGGCCCGTGACCAGGTGGCGAGCGCAGTTCAAGCTGGAGGTTATGGTCAGAGAGAATTAATCATCCGTGTCAACGGGCTTGATACACCGTGGTTTAAAGAGGATTTAAAAGCCGCAGCTGGTGCCAAGCCAAATGCAATTTTGATTCCCAAAGTCTCAAGTGGTGAAGATATACGTGCTGTGCGAGATCAATTAAAAGCTCTAGACGCAGACCCATCAATTGACCTTTGGGCGATGATGGAAACACCCCTCGCCATGCTAAAGGCTCTAGATATTGCTGAAAATGGCCCATCTGACATTCATCGCTTGGCTGTTTTCATTATGGGAACAAACGATCTCTCAAAAGAAACGGGTGCTGCAATTAAACCAGGACGAGAAGCCATGCTCTCATGGCTCTCAACTTGTGTCGCCGCAGGCCGCGCGTTCGGAATTGATATTGTCGACGGGGTTTATAACGACTTTAAAGATGAAGACGGATTTAAAACCGAATGCGCGCAAGGTAATGATCTCGGCATGGATGGCAAAACATTAATCCATCCAGGTCAAATCGGCCCTTGTAACGAAGTATTCTCTCCCTCTGTTGATGCAATTGAATGGGCAAAAAAAATCATAGCCGCATTTGAATTGCCAGAAAATCAAGGCAAAGGTGCAATCACAGTGGATGGAAAGATGGTTGAATTATTGCACGCAGAAATGGCGAAACGCACTGTTGCAATCTCTGAAGCCATCGAAACACTCGCTCAAAGTTGAGGCGCTTGCACAAAGTTAATGTGACCTGTGTGAAATCTAAGGTATCCCAGCGATATTGTACCTTCGTGCAATATCGTTGGATTTTGGCCTGAATCTTAATCATATTGCAGCTAATAACTGTTAGGTTTATAGGGAATAAGCTATGAAATTATATAGATTTTTAACTGGCCCAGATGATGCAAGCTTTTGTCATAGAGTAACAGACGCCCTAAACAAAGGCTGGCTACTCCATGGCACGCCGCAGTATAGTTATGATCAAAACAAACAGGCCATGCTATGCGGTCAAGCCGTAATTAAAACGGTAGAGGGTAAAGACTATACTCCCGAAATGAAATTATCTGATCAGTAATGTGATATGTAGTCGGGAAATGAATTTTACTAATAAAGACATATGACTATTGCCTGTTGCTAAAGTATTATATTGACTTATAGTAGGGCTGTTTATAGAGCTGGCAGCTCTTTTTGCATTTGTGATGATGGATAAAAACTAACAATGAAAAAAGATCTATTAAGCAAATCAACTGATCTAATTTCAGGAAAATTCAATACAGAATTTAACGCATTTCTAGTTTATGGATTGCGTATTTTTGGCGCATTTCTCACCTTTTTATTGCAAATTTTTCTAGCTCGTTGGATGGGGAAGTATGAGTTTGGTTTATTTGCACTTGTTTGGTCTTGCCTTATCATCTCTGGTGAGTTGCTAAGTTTCGGTTTTTATAACCTCATCCAGCGTTTAGTCCCTGAATATAGAGTGCAAGAGAAGCCCGAATTGCTACGTGGTGCAATTTGGGGCAGCGCTTGTTGCATAATTATTGCTTCAATTCTTGCGTCGTCCTTGCTTTATTTTGGACTTTATCTAGCAACAATGTTTGCTGGCCTTTCCCATATTTATGCAACTCCCATGAAGATCGCACTATTAGCACTTCCAGCATTTGCACTTGTCGATTACATATCAGGGATCGGCCGTAGTTACGGCTGGATGATACGGGCTTTTGCTCCAGGCTCTCTGTTCCGCCCATTAGCAATAATGGGCTTACTGGTCGGTTTAGCAATGCTAGGCTTCAATGCGTCGGCGACTGTTGCAATTTCAGGTGCTGTTGTTTCGATTTGGATGACTTTAATTTTATCGATAGCTGTGACCGGGTTTAAAATTCCAGAAATTGAACGTCGCGGCCCACGTAAATATAAAATTTCAACCTGGGTTTGGGCTGCCCTGCCCATGATGATGATTTCTTCATTTGAACTGTTATTGTTTAATGTCGATATTCTTATGATCAGTCATTATATGGAACCAGATCAAACGGGGATTTATTTTGCTGCAACCAAAATCATGGCGCTGGTTGCTTTCTTAAATTTTGCCATAGGCTCTGCCTTTAACCGCAAATATGCTGAAGCTCATGCGAGCGGAGATTATGAAGCATTAACATCAGTTATACGGCGTTCAGCTTGTCTCACCTTTTTCCCTTCATTGGTCATGATCTTTTTTATTATCGTGATGAATGAGGAAATTTTATCTTTATTCGGTGAGGGTTTTAGTAATGCAGAAGTGGTCATTATACCGTTGGCAATAGGGTTGGCGTTTCGCGCGCTTGTCGGCCCAGGAGAGAGAATTTTAATGATGACAGGGCAACAATATACTTGCGCGGTCATTTATTTAGGCACAGTTATTCTCGATATTGCGTTAAACGTGTATTTAATCCCAGCATATGGCATTGAAGGGGCGGCGATCGCCACAGCTCTATCGTTTGCATTCATGGCTTTGATGCTGCTAAGTGCTATCAAATATCGCCTAAATATCCTCTCACTCCCTCTCCTCTTAAAAGCTAAAAGCTCGACTTCCTAATTGTGCTTAGGCCTCCAGAATAGAAAAGCCCACCTTTCAGTTATTTTGACAAAAAGCCTATAAAAAAATCCTTGTTAATTTTCCTCAATTGTCTATGAGTTAGAGCTCAATCCGACCGGAGTACAGCGAGGATCGAAAAATTGCGCGGCAAGACACAAAACTAGAGCTCAATCCGACCTTCATCTAGCAAGGATTGGAAAAGTTGTACGCCAAAACAAATAGCTAGAGCATTCAATCAATTCAATTTGAAGGGATTTTGCTTCTAGTGCTGAAACTGGTATTTGAATAAGGAGCAAGCAGCATGAGTAAAACCAATCCAGGTAATTATTTTGAAGATTTCTCTGTAGGCCAGGTTTTGCATCACGCAACGCCTCGCACCATCACAGAAGGTGATATCGCCTTATATACATCTCTTTACGGCATGCGTTTCGCTGTCCAGTCAGCAGATAGTTTTGCCATGGACATTGGTTATGAAGCGGCTCCAATTGATGATTTCTTGGTATTTCACATGGTCTTCGGTAAAACAGTACCGGATATTTCTCTAAACGCTGTTGCAAATTTAGGCTATGCAGATTGTAAATTTGTACAGCCCGTTTACCCAGGTGACACTGTCTCAACAACCTCTAAAGTCATTGGGTTAAAAGAAAATTCAAATGGTAAAACAGGTGTTGTTTATGTGCGCTCAACCGGGCGCAATCAAATTGGTGAAATAGTTCTGGATTATGTGCGCTGGGTGATGGTTCGCAAAAAAGATGAAGCATCCACTGCACCAACACCAGATGTGCCAGAATTACCAAAGCGTGTTGAGCCGTCTCATTTTGCTGAATCAACACCAGAGATTAATATAGCAGAATATAATAATGATCTTGCAGGTGCTCCATATCGCTGGGGTGATTATGAAGTTGGTGAAAAAATTGATCATGTGGATGGCATGACAATTGAAGAAGCAGAGCACCAAATGGCAACCAGGCTGTATCAAAACACAGCTAAAGTCCATTTTAATAACCACACAGAAAGTCAGGGTCGGTTTGGCAAACGCCTCATGTATGGTGGCCATGTAATCTCTATGGCACGAGCTTTGTCATTCAATGGGCTTGCAAATGGTTTTCATGTAGCGGCTATTAATGGCGGCAGACATGTAAGCCCATGTTTTGCAGGGGATACAATCTACGCTTGGTCAGAAATTTTGGAAAAAGAAGCTATTCCTGGCCGTGAAGATGTCGGCGCATTGCGCGTTAAAACCATCGCAACCAAGAATAACCCTTGTGCTGATTTCCCTGGAAAAACAGAGGATGGTTACCATGAAAGCGTGATGCTGGACCTCGACTACTGGTTAGTAATGCCACGTTAAATCTTTTAAACTCTAATGCATCTCGGCTAACTGGTTTTAGGCGCTAACCACTGCAAGAAATTGCAGTGGTTTTTTTGTGTCGTCGAAAAAATAAATATAAATGACTTGAATTGCATTAGCGCTAATGCAATTATTGTGTGATTAAAAATTATGAAAAAGAAAAAAATAAAATGACGAATATTTTAAAACCGGGCCTCGGAGAACTTCTTCGTCACTTAAGTGAAATGTTTGATCAAGGCTCAGAGGCTCATTATAGGCGCTCGAATGTCCCTATCAAATCAAGATACACTCCGGTGTTAAGAGCGCTTGCCAAACAAGACGAGCAAACCGTCAAAGAGATCACCGCCCAATTGCAAATTACGCAAGGAGCTGTCAGTCAAACCATAAGGTTAATGGAAACAGATGGTTTAATAAAGAGAAAGCCGGGCACAAGTGATGCAAGAGAAACAATAATCAAACTTACTAAAGAAGGTCAGTCACTAACAGGAATTTTAAAAGAGCATTGGCGTGCAAGATTTGCGGCTATTGAAGGCTTAGAGAATGAGTTGGCCATTCCTATTAGAAACCATCTGGAAATCATAGCAGCGGCCCTTGAAAAAAAAGGTTTCGCAGAACGAATAGATGAGACTTACAAAAAGAAAAACCAAAATAAAAACACAAAAGGGAAATAAGCGATGAGTAAGGCGGTCAACAATCCATTTGCAGATGGTGCAGAAAATTATGCAAAACATCGTCCCAAATATCCAGATGAGTTGGCCAAGCAACTCGCTTCATTATGTCCTAACAACGAGTTGGCTATCGAAGTCGGCTGTGGCACAGGTCAATTCTCTCATTGCCTGGCAAACCATTTTGAAAAAGTGATCGCAACAGATTTAAGTAGCGAGCAAATCAAGTTGGCAGAGCCTCAAAACAACATAATTTTTAAGAACGAACCCGCCGAGAAAATTTCAGCAAGCGATAATTCCGCAAGTCTAATTGTAGCGGCACAGGCAGCCCATTGGTTTGACTTAAATGAGTTTTACAAAGAAGCGAAAAGAGTTGCTCTCGATGAAGCGATTGTCGCTCTACTTTCCTATGGGGTTCTAAATGTTGAAGGAGAGGCCGATGATCGTTTCCAACAGTTCTATTGGCATGAAATTCATGAGTATTGGGCGCCAGACCGCAAACACGTTGAAACAGGGTATAAAACTTTTGAGTTCCCTTTCAGTGAGTTAACCTTGCCTCCCGTCAACATTATCTGCCAGTGGAACTTCAATCAACTCATTGGATACATCAACACATGGTCAGCTATGAAAGCCTTAAAGAAAGACAGCGCTGATCATATTTACAATAAGTTTCATGAAGATCTGAAAGCCATTTGGGGAGTGCCAGAAACCACGAAAACAATCACGTGGCCGATATCATCAAGAGTAGGAAGAATAACGCTTTAGGCTTTGTCAAAACCAAAACGCAATTAAAGCAGAGAAAGAGACTTGCAATGTTTGAAGGGTTTGAGAAGAAGAAAATCCAGTTAGATGATGTTGAAATAAATTATGTAACGGCCGGGGAAGGTGCGCCAGTTCTCTTATTGCACGGCTTTCCTCAAAATCTCTCTATGTGGGCACGTATCGCCCCCAAGCTAGCTGAAAATTATAAAGTCGTCTGTGCTGATTTGCGTGGTTATGGGGATAGCAGTAAACCGAAATCATCAAACGATTTCTCGAATTATTCATTTAGGGCAATGGCAAATGATAATGTTGCTGTGATGAAAAACGAAGGGTTCGACCAGTTTCATGTTATCGGGCATGACAGAGGTGGGCGGACAGCTCATCGCATGGCCCTTGACCACGAAGAAGTGGTTCTATCAATGTCAGTCTTAGATATCGTTCCTACTCATGCAATGTTTACTGAAACCAATAATAAAATTTCAGGTAGCTATTGGCACTGGTACTTCCTCTCACAAGCCGAACCATTTCCAGAAAAATTGATAGGTAATGACCCCGATTTTTTCTATGAAACTTGTTTGCTTGGTTGGGGCGCAACAAAAGTTGAAGAGTTTGACCAAGAGCAATTGGCAGATTATAGGCGGTGTTGGCGAGATGAAGGAATGATCCATGGATCATGTGCTGATTATCGAGCTGCCGCAACGATAGATTTAGCACTAGATGAGACTGACCTCGCAAAGAAAGTGACCTGCCCAACCTTAGTATTTTATGGAGCAAATGGCTCAATGGCAGAGTGTTTTGATTTACCTTCTAAATGGCGAGAGTGCTGTGACGCAATTGATACCGCGGCATTGCCAGGAGGGCATTTTTTCGTTGATGAATTTCCAGAAGAAACAACAAGAATCTTGAGCGATTTTTTAAGGAAACAGTGTTCTAGCTAGTATGTATACGAGTTAGCATGACGCAAAAATCAAGTTTCTTCGCCAGGGTCTCGAGTGCCCTCAATTGACTTTAATTCTTTTTCAATGAGCCTTTCTTTAAAGGAGCTACCAGTGTTCGCATGTTTCGGGTGATAGAATACACCGATCGCATGTAACAAAACACCAATGCCCCACCCGCAGAGAGGCCAGTAAAACCAAAGCTTTTCAGGAGATGCGAGCACATCAACCATAGCTAAAATGCCATTTACAAAGATGAAAATAATAAGATGAATATAAAATCCAATCTTAGCTTCAACACGTTTTTTTGCTAACTGATATTTGTCCATTTAAGTCACCATAATGCTTTTTTCAATCAATGTTTTAAAGCTTTCTTCGCTTTAGGAGAAACTTTTCCAGTCTCAAAAGCTGAGCGCATTGCCAATCCCTCTATGATATCTAAAATGAGATGCGCTGCTTCTTTTTTTATCTATGTCACCAGAGAATTCATTTGAGCTTACTCCCTTTGCGATTAAAACACGATAGAGCATTCGCTAATTTGACTCTGTTCGCAACAAATCCCTGACCAATTACTTTATTGCGCAAACCCTCAGTTGTAATCTCAGCTGTTAATATAGAACTTATGAAAACAAGGAGCCGCCCCGCTATTCAGAGCTTAAAATAAGATCCAATAGATAGAGCATATCCTCTTGTAAATTTACAAGTTGCTGGTAGGCAAGTCCTTCCAGCCCTATAAGAGAACCGTAAAGTAAATTAGCATTTTGCGTGGCACGTTTTTCAGCATGGCCACAGCTTATAAATAAGTCTCTTGTGTAAATAAGTCTCTTTTCATCAACAGCTTTAACCGTATCTGAGGCCAGCTGGTTGTATCGCCCCCAGTCACGAATAGCCGCTTCAGCAAGAACGCCGCCATAAGGTTCATTTTTAGTGCTGGTAGCTAGGGTGATGAGCAAGTGTAGTTGTTCAGTTGGCAGCACACCACTTTCGTCAACATTTTCAATAATAGCTTCAGTCGCTGCCAGTTGCCAATGCTCCAACATCTCAGATTGTAAAGAGGCGACATCTTTAAAATGCCAGTAAAAAGAACCTTTACTGACCTTTAGTTCGCGTGCAATCGCCTCAACGCGAATGGCACCAGGCCCTCCCTGCGTTAAAGCGCGAAAAGCGGCTCTGATCCAATCTTCTGAAGTGAATGTTTTTTTTAAATTCATGAGTGTGTCTATACGCTAGCGTATTGACACATTCAAATAGAAAGCGTACATACGCAACCGTATGGTTGTTGAAATTTGTATATAAAAGGATATGAGATGAGTAAATCAATCTTGCTTGCCGCAGTTATATCTACGATCACAATTGGCCTGCATGTGTATGGTGGGGGGAAAGAAGTCCACCAGCCAATATTAAGTGCAAATTTAACAACTATTCTAAAGGCTTACACGTCAATTCTTTGGCATGCCGTCACAGTTGTCTTAGCCATAAACAGTGCAGGATTAATTCTTCTCGCCTTCAAGCCTTTCCAATTTAAAGGTTTAGGTCTGCTCATTTCACTCCAATATTTAGCCTTTGCCGGATTATTCATTTTTTATGGCATAAGCAAATTAGGAACTCTTTTCTTAATGCCTCAATGGATCATTTTCATAATCCTAGCAGCACTGACCCTTTTTGGAACTAGGCGCGAAAAGACAACGTAAAAAAGCAGTTTAAATGTGAAAGACCGTAAAGAGAAATGATAAGCGAGAAGTTATGAGTATATCAGCATTAATAGCACTTTTAATTCTTTCGTCCTTAACCTTGGTTGCATGTGTTCATGCTTATTGGGCCATGGGAGGTAAATGGCCAGGAAGAGATGATGAAACTCTTGCAAAAATGGTGATAGGAACAAAAGGCCTGACAAAGCTTCCAAAAGCCAGTTTAACGGTTCTAGTCGCATTGCTCATATTCATCGCTGGCTTGATCCCCGTGCTTTGGGTAAATGCACTATCACAAACAAGTTCCATTATGCTTCCTCTCCCGGCAACTTTCTTATCAATCCTGGAATTGATTAATAGTGTCATTCCAGTATGGCTTTTGAAAATCGCAATGATAGGCCTTACTCTAATTTTCTTAAGTAGAGGTGCCGTTACTTATACCCCATGGGTAAAACGGCAAAATCTTGAAGAACCATTTAGATCATTAGATAAAAAATATTACGCTCCTCTTTGTTTAAGCTTAGGAACTGGATTTCTGATTTTATTGCTCTCCTAAATGTGAACATAAAAATTTGTTGAGTTATTCTCGTTTCATGTAAGTCTAAGATAAACTCCAATTATTTAAATTCAGAAATAAAATCCTAAAGAGGGGAACGAAATGACCAAAGCACAAGGGCAGTGTTTGTGTAATGCCATCTCATTTACAGCTGAATATGAAGAAGAAAAATTCTCAGCGTGCCATTGCGATATGTGTCGTAAGTGGGGAAGTGGCCCCTATCTCGCCATGGCTGCAACCTTGAAAGAAATTAAGGGTGAGGAGCATATCAAAACATATAAATCTTCCGAATGGGCAGAGCGTGCATTCTGCAACAATTGTGGAACGAACCTCTATTATAAAGTAACAGCTGAAGGGCAATACCAAGGGGCAACCTTTATTTCGATGGGGTTGCTGGATGAAAACTCGGGCCTTGTTATGGATAAAGAAATTTTCATTGATGAAAAACCAGATGGGTATAATTTTTCTGGTGATCATGTCAAACAAACCGCCGCAGAGTTCATGGCAGAGTTTGCAGGTGAAGACTGAGCATGAAATAAAAGGTTGTTTAAACGTCATCGCAAAAAGACCCGGTAAATCATTCCAGTTAGAAATGAAAAACTCTTGCGATACATCAAGGAGTAAGCCTCAAAAAAAGTGCTAAAAAAAGGGTATGAACTTCCCCTATAAAAGTGAGGCAAACTATGATTACCAAAGTAACCGGTGACATTCTATTAAGTGACGCAAAAGCAATTGCTCATGGCATAGCTCCACATGATCATTTCAATCAAGGCCTGGCCCTAAGTTTAAAGCAACAACATCCCGCTATGGTGAAAGATTTTCGCCATTTTTGCTTTCAAAACAATCCTAAAGCTGGAAATACTTGGGTTTGGGCTGGTCCCGAACGGGTCATTTTCAACCTGATGACGCAAGAGCCTGCCAAAGATAATAGCGCTAATCCTGGCAAAGCAACTCATGCCAACATCAATCATGCATTAAAAGATCTGCACAAACAAATCATAGAAAATAATATCTCTTCAGTGGCGTTGCCTAAATTAGCAACAGGTGTAGGAGGATGTGAATGGTCAGAAGTTGAGCCTCTCATTCAAAAACATCTAGGTGGACTAAACATCCCAGTCATTATTTATGAAACTTATAAAAAAGGGACAAAAGCCCAAGAAAAACTTGAGCTTAAACAAGCGTGATTAATGGGTCCTGTGCAGAGAGTTCAACTACATTCTCTCACCGGCGTTTTTGACCCAACACCTTGTTGAAAACGCCGTACCATTTTCTTTAACATAGCTTCATATTGAGCTGCTGAAGAAGAGGGGTAAGTTAAACTAATCTGACTAACAACCCGTTCTTTGCAGCTATAAACCCTTCGAACAAAAGTAATCATTTCGGGCGGTGTCTTAGAATGAGGAAGAGCGAGTACATCACCGTTCAACTGAGCTTCATACCACATGGCCCCTATTTTTACCTTCAAGACCCGGTGAGCTCCAACCCCAGACTTAAGTTTTGAAGCGGCATCCAAAGCCCCAGTACGCAAAGGGTCAAAGAATGTGCGGAAAGAAAGAATGGCTTTGTCATTTAAAGAGGCGAATGTGACAAATTCACCCATTTTTTTGGCATCAGAAAACCAATTCGAGGGATAATAAAGCGTTGCCCCATAGTCAGATTCTTGAAATGATGACCAGGATTGAGGGGGAGGCAAGCTACCTTTATCTTTAGATAGTAGAGGAGAACTCTCAATAAAAAGGATAAGAAACGCGAAGATGAAACAAATAAAATTATTAAAAAACAAAGGCATATATAATTCCTGCACAAGAAACGGGCAATAAGAAAACGGCGCGAGTTTAGTATTGACCTTATGTCATAGACTTTGGTACATCTTAAGATACAAAAAACAAACCATCTAATATTAATAATGAATTGCTGCTTATCTATTCTGCTCATTAATCATTCGCGTAAAAGAATGATCAAGTCTTTAGTGTTGAGCAAATGAGATGCAATTGTGAGGGAACTTATGAGCCAAAACAAGCTCAAAGCTGCGCGGCCCTTATCGCCGCATATACAAATTTACTCTCCAATGCTGACAATGACCATGTCGATCATGAACCGATTGACAGGTATTGGACTTTATTTTGGAATTTTGATTTTTACCTGGTGGCTCATGGCAGCAGCAAGCGGTCCTGCATATTTTAGCTGGGTCAATTCTTTGCTAGATACAATTATAGGAAAATTTGTTTTGTTACTAGCAACGTGGGGCTTCTTCCATCACATGTTTGGCGGAATTCGTCACTTCATTTGGGATTTTGCCAAAGGCTTTAACTTAGCAACAGTTGAAACAATGGCGAGAATAGGTGTTGTGGGACCAATCATTATCACTGGTACGCTTTGGTTTATGCTTTGCAGTTAAATTAAAGTCTAAAGAGTTAAGCCTCAAGGTTTTGAGCACACGAATAAAAAGTTTTAGCGGTAAAACAAACAAAATAAAGTCTAATCATCTCACTCGTATCGTAATATGAGCGAGAATAGCCAAATAATAAATTACTAAGGGCGTGGGTTCATATCTCAAGGTAGATAAAAGAACAAATGCCAAGCCGGAGAAGAATATTTATGTCTTACAGGACACCTCTTTCAAATGTGAAAGGCTTAGGGACCGCAAATGAGGGTTCAGAGCATTTTTGGCGCCAACGGGTTACCGGTCTTGCTAACCTATTATTGTCCGTGTTCCTTGTCTATGCGGCATTTCACCTCGTGGGACAAGATCTACCAGGCGTAAAAGCATTTTTCCAAAATCCATTGCATATGGTTTTAGCTAGCGCATTCGTGATTTCAGCAACCTACCATATGCGCTTAGGCATGCAGGTCGTCATCGAGGACTATGTGCACAATGAAGGCAGTAAAATCGGCCTTCTTATCCTCAATACATTCTTCACCACCTTCGTCGCACTGGCAGGTGTTTATTCTCTATTAAAACTCAGCTTCGGAGCTTAAGAAACCATGAACGCAACAAACGAAACCAACGGTTTGGGCTATAAAACCATTGAGCATTCATATGATGTTGTAGTATTAGGGGCTGGTGGCTCGGGCTTGCGCGCAACATTAGGTGCAGCTCAAGCAGGGCTTAAAACTGCATGCGTCACGAAAGTATTCCCAACTCGCTCACACACCGTGGCAGCCCAGGGTGGCATCGCAGCTTCATTGAGCAATATGGGGCCAGATAGCTGGCAATGGCATATGTTTGATACGGTTAAAGGATCAGACTGGTTAGGTGACCAGGACGCAATCGAATATCTTTGCCGTGAAGCACCAGAAGCCGTTTATGAGCTGGATCATTTCGGTGTACCGTTTTCACGTACAGAAGAAGGCACAATCTATCAGCGCCCATTTGGCGGTCACATGCAAAATAACGGAGATGGACCTCCTGTACAACGCACATGTGCAGCTGCTGACAGAACCGGTCACGCGATCTTGCACACACTTTATGGTCAATCACTAAAGAACGATGCTGAATTCTTCATCGAATATTTCGGTCTAGATCTCATCATGAGTGATGATGGTAAATGCGAAGGGCTTATTGCCTGGAACCTCGATGATGGCACAATGCACATCTTCAACGCCAAATTAGTTATTCTGGCAACCGGTGGTTATGGCCGCTCATACTTCTCATGTACCTCTGCCCACACCTGTACTGGTGATGGCAATGGTATGGTAGCTCGTGCAGGCTTGCCGCTACAAGATATGGAATTCGTACAGTTTCATCCAACAGGCATCTATGGTGCCGGTTGCCTAATCACAGAGGGCGCCCGCGGTGAAGGTGGTTACCTTGTAAATTCAGAAGGTGAGCGCTTCATGGAGCGTTATGCGCCAACCGCCAAAGACCTTGCAAGCCGCGATGTGGTGTCACGTTCAATGACAATGGAAATCAGAGAAGGCCGCGGTGTTGGTAAAGATAATGATCATATCTATCTTCATCTAGATCACCTTGACCCAGCCGTACTAGGACAGCGTCTCCCAGGTATTTCAGAAAGTGCGAAAATTTTCGCAGGCGTCGACGTAACAAAAGAACCAATCCCTGTATTGCCAACAGTGCATTACAATATGGGCGGCATTCCTTGTAACTATTGGGGTGAAGTTCTCACCAAAAAAGGTGACGATCCAGATAGCGTTGTACCTGGCCTGATGGCAGTGGGTGAAGCAGCTTGTGTGTCGGTTCACGGTGCGAACCGTTTGGGCTCAAACTCACTAATTGACTTGGTTGTGTTTGGCCGCGCGGCCGGTATTCGCGCTGGGCAAATTGTTGATGGTGACGAAAGCGCACCGAAAGCAAGCAAAGAACAAATCAACAAAATCCTTGGCCGCTTCGATAAAACTCGTCATGCAAAGGGCAGCACATCAACCGCTGAAATGCGCTTAACCATGCAAAAAGCAATGCAAGAAGATGTTGCTGTATTCCGCATGGAAGAAAGCATGGCAGAAGGCTGCCGCCGCGTGACCGAAGTTTGGGATGGCAAAGATGACATTTCAGTTACAGATAAATCGCTCATCTGGAATTCAGACCTGATGGAAACATTAGAATTTGATAACCTGATGGCGTGCTCGCTTACAACGGCATATTCTGCTGTAAACCGCAAAGAAAGCCGCGGCGCTCATGCGCGTGAAGATTACTCAAATCGTGATGATGAAAATTGGATGCAACACACCTTGGCGTGGGTTGGCGACGATGGCAAAGTCCAGCTCGACTTCCGTCCTGTCCATAATTACACACTCACTGAAGAAATTGATTACATCAAACCTAAGGCACGGGTGTACTAAGTACTAAAAAGAGTTGCCTGATGTGTTAAATTGGATTTGCCACCTTTATCAAAGTGTCAATATCCAGACCGTATAATAAATAAAACCAGTGCAAATTGCACAAGCTGATTAGATGAAGGTAGGGACGAAAACATGGTCCAGCTAACACTGCCAAAGAAGTCAAAACCAAAACAGGGTAAAACCTGGAATAAGCCAGAAAATGGCGGCAACTGGCGTGAATTTCATATTTATCGTTGGTCTCCTGACGATGACCAAAACCCGCAAATCGACACTTATTTCGTTGATATGGATGATTGCGGACCAATGGTTCTTGATGGCATCATCTGGATTAAAAATAAGATTGACCCAACATTGACATTCCGTCGCTCATGCCGCGAAGGCATTTGTGGCTCATGCTCAATGAACATTGATGGCTCAAACACTCTGGCCTGTACCAAAGGGTTAGACGAGATCAAAGGCGCCGTTAAAATTTACCCATTGCCGCATATGGCCGTTGTAAAAGATCTGGTACCAGATCTTAGCCACTTCTACGCGCAGCACCGCTCAATTGAGCCATGGTTGAAAACAACGACGCCAGAGCCGCAAAAAGAATGGAAACAATCCATTGAAGACCGCGCAGAGCTCGACGGACTTTATGAATGTATCTTGTGCGCATGTTGCTCAACATCTTGTCCATCATACTGGTGGAACTCAGACCGCTACTTAGGCCCGGCCGCCTTACTGCAAGCCTATCGCTGGGTAGCAGACAGCCGCGACGAAGCAACAGGCGAGCGCCTGGATAATTTAGAAGATCCATTCCGCCTCTATCGCTGTCACACAATCATGAACTGCGCCAAGGCCTGCCCAAAGGGCTTGTCCCCAGCCAAAGCCATTGCCGAGCTAAAAAAGAAACTAGTCGAACGCAAATACTAAGATTATTGATAAGAGTTGGCAGAGTAATCTTTGCCAACTCTCACCTCATACCAGCCCTGCCAAAAAAATTACATTTCATTCACACCAATTGACATGTTTTTTCTGACTTCCAACCCAAAAATTTATTTTGTTTGAAAAAAGTCCAGAATTCATCTGAACAAGCAAAAGATGAAAAAAAATCACCTTCTTTAAAACGCCATAAATGCCGTCCTTCAACCTGTTCAGCATCAAACACACATGGATTATCTCTATCTCTAGAGAGCCCACCTCCCCAATATTTTGACTTATCTTTTACACGCTCCCAATTTTCTCCTCTGATATCTTTTTTGAAAATACTTCCTTCAAGCACTAAGCAATCAACAAGTGGAGGAGATCGCAACAACCAATGAAGAATTGGTACATCTGAACCATCAGCAGTTCTTGGTGTCTGCATTAGAACAGGAGCAAATTGATGGACACCTGGTTCATTTACTTCTAAAAATTCTTTTATGGCAGGAGCGATTATATAAGGCCCCGTAGAATGCCCTAGCACTTCAGGAATGCGTCCATTGGCTAATTTATAAATTTTTGCTTTTTGATCTTTTGGCAAGGCTGTAAATTCTTCATCCGTTTCCAATCCAAATGATAAACGAGCCTCAAAAACGTCATCTAACTCAGGATACCATTCAACGATCATAGAACTGCCATCATTAACATTAACCTCAATCCAATGAGGTTGTTTTTGCCGAAAATTCACAATGGTCATAAATGTACTCACCTTCACCGCACTTTTGAATGAAGAGTACTAAGGAAATCAATAAACGTAAATTTTATATTCTTAATGATTTACGTTTTCAAAACCTACAGTACGAAGAAGGAGTGACGCCTTTTGGCGTCAGGACATGGCGTAACGCCAGTGAAGCCCGGCGCCTAGCGCCGCCCTTCGGAGGCTCAAGCACGCTTAGTGCTTGAAATAGCCGTGAGAAGTATAAAGAGAAACCAGGCCACACAAGAGGGACGGGCCTGGTTTCAAATCCCCAAACAATCTTACACAATCGCGAATGTAAGGTTGAAGGGAATATCAGATATATATAGGAACTTATTTCGGCATTAAAACAGTGTCGATCACATGAATTACACCATTTGATTGCATCACGTCATAAGTTGGAACGTTCGCTGTGTTGCCCTTTTCATCTTTGATGATCAGGTTGGCAGGGCCGTTTGCTATCACCCATAATTTGCCACCAGCAACAGTTTTCAACTCGGTTTTACCATTTCCTTTTTTAACCCACTTCCAAAGTGTGGCCTTATCAAGACGGCCAGCAACAACGTGATAGGTCAAGATACCCTTAAGAGTGCCAAGGTTTTCATTTTTCAGCAATGTCGGCACTGTGTTTTTTGGTAGTTTTCCAAAGGCACTGTTCGTCGGGGCAAAAACGGTAAAAGGTCCTTTGCCCTGTAGCGTGTCAACAAGACCAGCAGCTTTAACAGCGGCAACAAGTGTTGTGTGATCTTTTGAGTTCACAGCATTTTGAACGATATTTTTAGTAGGAAGCATCGCTTCCCCGCCAACTTTAATAGAGCCATGCCCCATAGATTTGTGGTGCGCAGAAAAAGCCGCTTGAGAGCCAAGCGCTACAATCCCAGCAATGGCAGCTGAAAGTGTAAATGTCTTTAATAGTGAGGAAAGTGATTTCATTTTTAACTCCTGATCAAAATTCGTGCGCCAAATATGCGCCGCTTAAGAAGCGCAGTTTTTGCGCTCAGGAGTAGGTACGAAAGAAGATGTCAGAAAGTTTCAAAAAAGGTAAAAAGATTTTTTTAAAAAATGTTTTTTAATAAGCTAAGGCTACAGAAAGCGCCAACTATTGAGTGATTAATTGACCTGAAAAAACAATAGGTCCAGTGGCTTTGCCAGTAGGAGAGCCGCCTTCAGGTTCAAGAGTGATAGCAAATGTGAGTGATTGGTTGTCTGTGCCAGTATTGTCAAAGTTCGAGTAGCTAACTTGCTGCATAGCATTTCTTCCAACAACATTTAGAGATTTAGCAGCCTTGTCAGGTTCAATCACCCAAAGCTCGTAGTCTTTGCCGGTAGGTGCTTTGTTTGCAAGCCGTTGAATTTCAAGTTTTTTTGTGCCCACATCAACTCTGATAACAAAGCCAGTTGTAGATCCTGATGGATTAAGAACCGCAATGAAAAGCCCCTCAGCCACAGGCTTTGGTAAAAACGGTAGGTAAACACCCATCGCCTGCAGTCCAATAAAACTCGCAGCGAGTGCTATGGCACCAACAAAAGCAGCCCGCCAGCGATTGCGACTAGTAACAAGCTTAGCCACGTTATCTGGGATCTTGCCTGCCTGAGTGCTAGCACCTGTACTAGCATCTGCATTTGTCTCTGCAAATTGTGTAATGGGATTATTAACAGGTTGATCTTCAAGGCGATCAGCAATTTTATGCCAAATCCCAAGGGGAGCAGCAACAGGATCTTGCGTTTCAGACAGAGGACTTAAGCGTTTTTCCCATTCATGAACAAGGCGAGCAAAGTTAGCATCAGTTTTTAAACGCTCGTTAGCAGCCCGCCGTTCTTCATGAGAGAGCGTTCCTAAAACATATTCTCCAGCGATGTCGTCGAGTGTTTCTTTTTCCATTTTATCGCTCTAAACAGTTTTTCAATTCAATTAGTGCACGGCGTAACCAAGTCTTGATAGTGTTCACAGGAACAGAATAATGAGTTGCTAATTCCTCGCGGGAATACCCATGAATATAAGCAAGTGAAACACTTTCTCGCGCCTGTGTCGTTGCCTCATCTAAGCAGTTTTGCAGAGATATTCGGTCAGTAGTATCGATTGTCTTGGAGCTAATTTCTAATAAAGCTGTATGAATATACCCATCATCATTTTCATTAAACTCTAGAGTTTGTGATTTTGCTTCCATACCACGTAGGGTATCAAAAGTTTTATTTCTAGCGATCGTGATCATCCAGCTTAAAGGGCGTCCAAGAGACGAATTATATGTATTAGCCTTGTTCCATATAATCAAATAAACCTCCTGCAAGATCTCTTCAGCAAGATCCTGTCTTTTTACAATACGTAAAATCACTCCAAAAAGTTTCGCAGAACTACTGTCATATAATAGGCGAAAAGCATCTCGCTCTCCAGAAGCGGTCTCCTGCAGCAGCCTTAATAACGGGTCATTTGATGGTGATGAGCTTATTAGGTCTGTCATTAATGGGCCAACATGAGGTCCGTAAATTCCTAAGTTATGTATTAATTCTTGAGGTCAACCATAAAAGCTGAACGCTCTTAGCGCAATAAGTTTTAAAAAAATGGGTTCTAAATTGAACCAAATGGGGAGCTCATTCGACAGATAGGCATCAGTAACATAATACAGTTCAGGAGCCTCTTATGCATATTTTACTCGCCATCTTATCAACGCTTAGTCTGGTCGCATTTCTTATTATAAGAGCTAGTTATACGGTTGAGGCCCTGAAAAATCTCTCTGGGGAAGCAACTGGCATAAGGGGTGCTTTTCGGCGGTTCTTTTTTAAAAGAAAAGCAAGTGTCCATCCACTCGCCCTTATCGAAGACCCAAGAGAAGCGGTTTTAGCACTAATGGTTGCCATCATGAAAGATAAAGGGGACTTAACGGCTGACCAAATCGCAGATCTAGAATATTGGGCAGAGCACCGCCTCAATTATGAAAACCCAGCAGATATGGTGAAATTGGCCAGATGGCATGTGCGCGATCAGGTTGAATCAGGTGCGGTTCTCTATCGTTTATCAAAAGGGTTAACCAGACAATGCAGCGGAGAGCAACGAGCTGACATCATAGATTTGGTTGAAAACGCAGCAAGAGGAAGAGGGCAAACAATGAAAGATAGTGCTGAGTTAACCGAATTACAGGCTCATACAGTCCAGCAGTTAAAATATCGCTTAGGTGATGTACGTCAGGAAACTTACCTGCAATAAATCAATAAAGAGAAACTTAAGTACCGCCATGCAAAGGCAGATAAGAAGTTAAGCTTTGCACGGTGGTTTTTTAAGCAAGCCGTGGTTTTTCTAAGCAAGCTAAGTCGCTAGCCCCTAATTTTTGCAAACTTTAGCAGTTGTTTTGCATGTCCAACCTAGTGGAGTAAGTGTGCAGTCATCTTTTGGTTTCGAAAATTTATCATTTTGAACCGGGAAATTTCCAGTCGATAAAAGTAAGATGCTGTGAGCTTGAGATTTAGCCAATGCTTCAGTTATGCCCCATCCTTCAACAGAAGCCACTTTGCAGTTTTTAGCCGCAAACACTGAGGTGCTGAAAGGTGCTAATAATGCTGTAGCTACAGTCAAAATTGCGATTTTTTTCATTTTCATAAGTCCAAACTCCCTAATAATATAATGTTGAATTTTATGGTTAATTTTTTCTCTTAATCAAGAAAAATGAGACAATTGAATTTCACTAAAATTTCGCCTGTTGCTGAAATGGCGTAAATAGGCCGCCAAACTTAATCGATGGTTTAAGGGGAGGGCTTAGTAAGCCGCTTAACTGTAAGGTGTAACTAGAGTGAAATAATGAGGCGGAAAACAAAAAATAACTTGACGAATGCCTTGAGAATTGGTTTGAACAGTATCTTGATTTTGATATAGTTATTATGCCTAAAAATTTATGCCGCCTTAGCTCAGTTGGTTAGAGCGCTTGATTGTGGATCAAGAGGTCCCCCGTTCGATTCGGGGAGGTGGTACCATTTTAGCTATATTATCTTTCATTTACTCCCCCCCCCTATCAAACGTCATATCTGGACCGCTTTTATGTAAATATAAAAGGCAGTAAGTGGTTGCCTAAATTTAACTATAAAAAACATAAAATATGGGATATATTTTGTGCTTAGGCGTGCCAACCCTAAGGGCCTGTGAAGAGGCCCAACTAGCATATTGTAATTTCTTATGAGTTCTGAGATGACATCATCAATAATATGGTTCTTAGCTCAGTTAAAACCAAATGGTTTTGACCGCGCCTGTGTCAATCTCGAGCGGCAGAACTTTAAAATATTCATGCCAGTCCGTGAAATGCTCATAAGGCGTGGGAGATCGAGCCAAAAAAGCAAGCAACCATTATTTCCTGGTTATATATTTGTTGGAACAGATCCTGAAAACCCTAATTGGAACAGTATAAATAATACGCTAGGCATATCCCGTTTGGTTAGTTTTGGTAAGAATGAGCCTGCTTCCTTGCCAGAGCAGTTAATAAATGGGCTGATGGCGCGATGCGGCGAGGATTTCAGTTTGCTTCCACCGGAAAATTTAAGAGTTGGTGATACGGTTAGGGCGGTGTCAGGCCCTTTTGCTGAGTATATCGCAACAATAGAAACCATATCAAACGAAACAAGATTGAGCATTTTGTTTGATGTGTTGGGGCAAAAAAAACGTGCGATAATACATACATCAGACATTGAGAAAATAGAAAAATAACCAACCTCTCAACAGTAGTAATTTAACTACAAAAGAACAAATAAAACTTTTGACTCGCGCAAATTGGGGCTTTATGTTCAACTTTGAACAAAGAAATGAAATGCCCTATTTTTATAGTGCCCATCAATGTACACACACTAAAATTTTCCTCCAGCAAAGAAACTCAAGTCTTTGGTGGTGCGGTAGCCATTCTAAAACAATCATATCGGACATTTATCGCTAAATCATGACTGCTCCGAAAGTAAATACTAAAGAAGACACCAGGTTTCGTGTTCTAAGATTATTGGATGAAAACCCGGATCTAACTCAAAGAGAGATTGCCGATAAACTCGGTATTAGTCTTGGCGGTGTGAATTATTGCCTGAGAGCCTTAATCGATAAGGGGCTGGTAAAAATTCAAAATTTTCAGGGCAGTGATAATAAGCTTGGATATGCCTATTTTTTAACTCCAACAGGTATTTATGAAAAATCAGTCTTAGCTGCTGGTTTCTTGAAGCGCAAGATGGGCGAATATGAAGCGCTAAAAGAAGAAATAGAAGCGCTCGAAAAAGAAGTGAAGGAAAGCGTAGAGTCAGAAACTCTTCAATCCCAAAAAAAGTAAGGAATATGTGTGGTTTATTTTTTTTGGAAAAAATAAATATAGCTAAAATCGAATTACTGAAATTTTGTAGACGATTTTAAGATGGTTCGCCCTTTTGATGGTATATGTTCTTGATAAGATGTAAGCACACGATCACACCTGTCATACTTTCTGGGGGCTCAGGAACACGTCTCTGGCCATTATCTCGCAAAAGTCTTCCCAAGCAATTCGTGCCAATAATTGGTGAGAAGAGTCTTTATCAGCTCACTCTAGAACGGTGTTCTCGGTTTGGTGGTGATGTGATGACGTTAGCTTCTACTGATCATAAGTTTTTGGTTACAGAGGCAATGGAAAAGGCTAGTGCAAGTGGTTGTGTTATCCTTGAGCCAGTTGGGCGCAATACGGCAGCGGCTATGGCCTTGGCCGCACTGCACAATATTGAAAAAGGGGGAGGCGATGACTTGTTGTTGTTTTGCCCTGCAGATCATTATGTGCCTGATGCTGAAGGGTTTGTTGAGACTGTCAGGCTTGGAGCTGAGGCTGCAAAGTCAGGTGCAATTGTGATTTACGGTGTGGTCCCGAGTTTCCCAAGCACGGCCTATGGGTATATTAAAGGTGGGGCGCAGCGAGCTGATGGAGGTATAGAGGTCGTTAAGTTCATTAAAAAACCGCAAGAGCAAGTAGCGCAAGCTTTGTTGTTGGAGGGCGGCGTGTTGTGGAATGCGGGTGTTTTTCTGGCGACTTCAAATGTAATAATAGCAGCTTTAGAAAAGCATGCTGTTGGCGTGCTAAATGCTTGCAAGGCAGCGATGGCGCAACCAAGGCAGTTAGAAGACGATGATGGTAAAATCATGATTGAGCCGGGGGGGCGAGGATTTTAAATCTTGTCCATCCATCAGCATAGATTATGCTGTAATGGAAGCTCATGAAAATAAAGTTGTGGTTCCCTTTAATGGTCAATGGAGTGATGTTGGTAGCTGGAATGCCGTTGCGGATCTAAGTGAGTCAGATGTAGATGGGAACTGTATCGATGGTCAGGGAGTGGCGCAAAGTACTTCGAATACATATATACGTGCCCCTCATCGTCCTGTCGTTGCTTTGGGAGTGAGTGATCTTTTGATTGTAGATACTCCGGACGCGGTTCTGGTGGCAGAAAAAGAGGCCGCTGAGCAAGTGAGAGATGCGGTCGCTGAGCTTGAAAGTCGAGGGTTTTTGCAAGCTCTCATTCATAGGAAAGTCACACGTTCATGGGGGTGGTATAATTGTATAGATATTGGTCATAGATTCCAAGTGAAACGTATTCGTGTAAAGCCGGGTGCTTCGCTGAGCTTGCAAAAACATCATCACAGAGCCGAGCATTGGGTCGTTGTGCAGGGAGAAGCTGAAGTAACGTGTGGTGAAAAGGTTTTCTCACTCCTAGAAAATCAATCAACATATATTCCAGTGGGGGTAGTCCATAAATTGAAAAATCCAGGAAAAGTTGAACTTGAAATGATTGAGGTGCAGACGGGAAGTTATTTCGGTGAAGATGACATCGTACGTCTAGAAGAGGCATGTCGGTGTGACAGTTCTGAGAAAAGTGAATAGAAGTGAAGCAGATTATGGGCCCGATTTTTCATTTCTACAGGTAATGTTCTAAAGACTTAATTTGAGTGGTTCTGTATTTACCTGAGGGAATTAAAGTCGTTCAGTGAAAAAAGATTTTTGAAAAATTAATTGCATGATTATAAGTCTCACTTATATGTTTCGCTTAGTATGTGAGAGTTAAGGTTTAAGGACTAAAATGAAAATTGCTGTTATAGGAATTGGTTATGTTGGGTTGTCAAATGCTATTCTTTTAGCTCAAAACAATGAAGTTTTTGCAGTCGATTTGGTATCTGAAAAAGTTGATATGATTAATAATCGAAAGTCTCCCATCGTTGATGCGGAAGCAGAAGATTTTTTGAAAAACAAAGAATTAAATTTAACTGCCACAACCAATATGAAGAACGCCATTGAGGGGGCAAGCTATGTGCTTATCGCTACGCCAACAGATTATGACCCTCAAACCAATCACTTTAATACTCAGTCCATTGAAACGGTAATTAAAACTGTAAACTCCATTAATCCTGATTGTACAATGGTAATTAAATCAACAGTCCCTGTTGGTTACACGCAAAAAATCAAAGTCGATTTGAAATGTTCAAACGTCATGTTTTCTCCAGAATTCTTAAGGGAAGGAAAGGCGCTTTATGACAATTTATACCCTTCAAGAATTATCGTTGGAGAAAAGTCAAAAGCAGCTGAAGGCTTTGCTACGCTCTTGCAAGAAAGCGCAATAAAAGAAAATATACCAGTCCTGTTTACTGATGAGACCGAAGCTGAGGCAATTAAGCTATTTTCCAATACATATTTAGCAATGCGAGTAGCGTATTTTAATGAATTAGATACATACGCATCAACTCACAATTTGGACACTCAGCAAATTATTGTTGGCGTCTGTCATGACCCTCGTATTGGCGATCATTATAATAATCCGTCCTTTGGCTATGGGGGGTATTGTCTACCAAAAGATACGAAGCAACTCTTAGCTAATTATCGGGATGTACCGCAAAATTTAATCAATGCAATTGTTCAAGCCAACAGCACAAGAAAAGATTTTATTGCGGACGAAATTATCAGGCAACAGCCAAAAGTAGTTGGTGTTTACCGACTAATTATGAAAGAAGGATCGGATAATTTTCGAGCATCCAGCATTCAGGGAATAATGAAAAGAATAAAAGCTAAAGGGATTGAAGTCATTGTTTATGAGCCAGAGATAAATGAAAGTCATTTCTTCGGGTCAAGAGTTACAACAGATCTAGAGAGTTTTAAAAATGAATCCGAAATAATAATTTCCAATAGGCGCTCAAAAGACTTATCTGATGTGAGTGGTAAAATTTTCACACGAGATCTATTTGGCAATAATTAAAATAAGTTTCTAAAGTTTTTTGGAATGAAAGTATGAAAATATTAGTTACGGGTGCGGCAGGCTTTATAGGGTCAGCGCTATGTGTAAAATTACTTGAGCGTGGAGATGAAGTTATCGGACTAGATAACCATAATGACTATTATGATCCATCTTTAAAAGAAGCAAGATTAGCACGTCATTTGGACCATCCTTCTTATAAACATTTACGCGTTGATTTAGCAGATAGAGAAGCCATTGAGGAAACTTTTAAGAATAATAAACCGACCCATGTTGTAAATCTAGCAGCTCAAGCCGGTGTCCGCTATTCGATCGAAAATCCACTTGCTTACATTGATAGTAATATTGTTGGTTTTGCGCATATACTTGAAGGGTGCCGAAACTATGACGTTAACCATTTAGTCTATGCTAGCAGCTCAAGTGTTTATGGTGCGAATAAAAACATGCCATTTTCAACGGCTCACAATGTTGACCATCCCTTGAGTGTTTATGCCGCGAGTAAAAAATCCAACGAATTAATGGCTCATACCTACAGTCATCTGTATCAAGTTCCAACAACGGGGCTTAGGTTCTTTACTGTTTACGGACCATGGGGGCGGCCGGATATGGCTTTGTTTAAGTTTACAAAATCAATATTAGAAGGAAAGTCCATTCCAGTTTTCAATTATGGGAAACATAGACGCGATTTTACCTATATTGATGATATTGTTGAAGGTATTGAAAGGGTATTGGATCAACCGGCAAAACCGAACCTGGATTGGAACGGAGAACTCCCAAATCCAAGTACAAGCGCCGCCCCATGGAAAATTTACAATATAGGGAACAACAAGCCAGTTGAGCTGATGTGTTATATTGAAGCGCTTGAGGCAGCAACAGGTATGGAGGCGCAAAAAGAGCTTCTCCCAATGCAACCTGGAGATTTACCAGATACATATGCTGAGATGGATGATTTTGTAAGTGCCTTTCAATACAAACCGTCCATTTCTATTAATGAAGGCGTAAGTGAGTTTGTCTCTTGGTACAGAAATTTTTTTAAAGTTTGAGCTTAGTTGAATGATTGAAACCTATTCTAAAATTCTTGATTTTCTTGACGTACGTGAAAGATGGAACGCCCTGATTCTATTTGGAATGATGATTACCGTCGGGCTTCTTAATCTAGTTGGCGTCGCATCGATCATGCCATTTATTGCTATGGCATCAAATCCTGATATCTTAAAAAAGAATACCATTTTTACTTACGTATATAATTATTTCGGTTTTGCGAGTGATAATAATTTTTTGATATTTTTAGGAGTAATTTTTTTCTTTCTAATATTTAGTAGTTTGATGATGGGCCTATTAACACAATATTATCTCGCCAGGTTTGTACATGGCCGGAAATATAGTTTTAGTAGTCGGTTGTTGAGCAGTTATCTCTCCAGGCCCTATAGCTTTTTCCTAAATAGACATAGTGCAGACTTAAGTAAATCTGTTCTATCGGAAATGGAGCAAGTTGTAGGAAGTGCGTTAATGCCTGCAGTTCAACTCATATCTAGCTTAATTCTCTCGTTGTTTTTAATTGGTTTGCTCATTGTGGTGAACCCATTAATAGCATTAAGTGTGGCTTTGGTTTTATTGATTGCATACGCAACGATTTATCTTTTTCTAAGGGGAGTTTTACGTAGATTAGGAACTAATCGTTTTCTAGCGAACAAAGAGCGGTTTCAAATTGTTCAAGAAGGTTTAGGCGGGATTAAGGAAGTTAAAATTATCGGCCTGGAAGAAACAATTCTTGAACGCTATAAAACACCAGCACTCAGATTAGCAAAAACATTTTCAAAAATCCAAATTCTAGGCCAGTTTCCTCGTTTCGCGTTAGAAACAATTGTATTAGGTGGCATGGTTATGTTAATTCTGATTTTGTTAATATTACAAAAGCAAAACCTCATAGATATATTGCCTCTTCTTGGAGTGTACGCTTTAACGGCTTCAAGATTAATGCCAGCACTGCAAAATGTTTATGGGTCTTTAGCAAAAATGCGCACAGGCAAACCAGCTCTGGATTTAATTCACGCTGATTTAATCGGAGGGCAAATTCATCATAAGGGTGATGTTTTATTGTCCCAGCCAGAAGAGCTATCTCCTATGGCTCTAAAAGATAAGATGGAACTAAAAAATATTACTTTTTCTTACTTTGAAGAAAATAAGCCAATCATAAATAACTTAAGTCTTTCCATTCTAAATAATACAACCGTTGCTTTAATCGGGCCAAGTGGTTCTGGAAAAAGCACATTAGTAGATATGATGCTCGGATTATTAACACCCAAAGAAGGTGTAATTGAAGTCGATGGTCAGAAACTTAACGGATCCAATATTCGCCGTTGGCAAATGGGGTTGGGGTATGTACCTCAAACAATTTTCTTGGTTGATGATACCGTCTCGGCCAACATCGCTTTAGGGTTATCACAAAAAGAAATAGATTTAAAGGCCGTAAAAAAAGCTGCTCAAATAGCCAACTTACATGATTTTATTACAAAAGAACTTCCTGAAGGATACGATACAAAAGTTGGAGAAAGAGGTGTTCGTTTATCAGGTGGGCAACGTCAACGTTTAGCAATCGCAAGAGCCCTTTATAGAGATCCAAGTGTGTTAATCCTAGATGAAGCCACCAGCTCCCTTGATCATGAAACGGAGCAACAAGTCATGCAAGCAATTAAAAATATTAGCGGCTCAAAAACAATCATTATGATTACACACAGATTGGAAACCACGAACTTTTGTGACAAGATTTTTCAAATTCAGGCTGGTCGTCTAACAAAAGAAGTTTAAAGCTCAGTAACATGAAAAAAATATCAATACCATTTTTAAAATTTAACTATTAATTGCTCAAAATTTCTCTCACCTTAATTGGAGAACCAAGTTGATCATCGCGTTTTACATTGGAAATGAGGCTGTGCCAGACATTGATTTTTCAGATCCAGAAAAAGGAAATCCGGGAACCGGAGCTGCTCACTATCTTCATGTTGCTTTACCATATTTTATGCAACAACATGATAAACGCGTTAGTAAAGTTATCATATTAGCTCAGCACATACATAAGTTTCCAGAAACCATTGAAAGTTACAAAATTTCTACTGTTTCTGAGGCCGCGAAAAAGGCCAAAGAATTAAACGTAGATTATTTTATTTTTAGACCGAGGCAAAGAGAAGAAGAAAACATACTCTCAGTGATTGATGAACTGAAACTACCATCAATTGGTCGGGCAGCTCTCACACCCATTCCAGCCCATCAAAGAGATATGGCAGCTAGCAAATATTTTAAAGCCCTCGTCTGTGTTGGCCGTGTGCAATATGACAGTTTAAGCGACTCGCCAATTTCTGGTAAATTAGCATTAATTGAAAATGGCTTTTATAATAGCCAGTTCGATGAATTTAAACAGATAACCAAAGAAGAAAATATGGTTGTCTTTTTAGGTGCCCTAACAAAGCAAAAAAGTTTTCATGTCTTAGCTAAAGCTTGGCCGAAAGTCATTGAAAGAATTCCAACCGCTAAACTTAAGGTGATAGGTAGTGCTAAGACATATTCGAGTGACGCAAAAGTTGGACCATTAAATATTGCTTCCCCAGAGTATGAAAAGAAATATATAATTCCATATCTCTGCGATAAAAATGGTGATTTACACTCTTCAGTAGAGTTTCTAGGAAATTTAGGGCGCGAAAAACTACCATTAATGAAATCGGCTAATGTGGGGGTTGTCAACCCGACTGGGACGACAGAAACATCATGCGTTTCAGCAATCGAGTTTCAAGCAGCAGGAACACCTGTGGTCACAGGTGCATATCATGCTCTTTTAGACACTGTTAAAGATAAAAAAACAGGTTTATTAAGTTTCAATGACGAAGGTTTAGCAAGAGATATATGTCATCTACTGGAGAATAAGAAACTCGCACAAGACATGGGTACTGCTGCATCAATTTATGCTGTGAAAAGATATGATTTTAAAAATATTGCTCCTAAATGGATAAATTTGTGCGGTCAGCTTTCTGATAACTCTAAATTAAAGTTTCAATATTCTTTGAGACATTTTTTTCGACATGCAAAATTTTTACGATTAATGAATAGGCCATTGCAATTGATTATAGGAAAAAGTCTATTCTGGCCGTCAATATCTGAAGTTACAGACCTATTAAGAACAATACGTTCACGAGTTAAAGTATTTATAAATTAGAAAGAAAATAAGATGTCGTATCGTAAAGTCAAAAGTTTTTTTGGTCGAAAAATTTCTCAAACCTTAAATAGTTTACCTATTCGCTTAAACAAAAGAGTGCCAGACCGAATTTGGTTATATCTTGAGGCTATGATGAAAGATCCGGAAAATAAATTTATCCAATCATTATATGGGCCTTATTTATCTCAGCATTGGGAAGATTCAACTTTTCGTCAGGGGGTCTTGGGAAGGTATGGTTTCGGGCTGTATAATCTACTTGTAAATAAAATGAAAAAAGATTTTGTCTTCATTGATATTGGAGCAAACAATGGACTTTACTCGTTTGTGGCAGAGAAAAACAAGAGTTGCAAAAAAATATATTCATTTGAACCAAATCCAATTGTCGCAAAAATTTTCAAAGAAAATCAGGAAAAAAATAAATCAAAAGTTGAATTCAAGAATTTAGCTATAGGTGCAACAAATTCAGAAGAAACTTTATCAGTAAAAAAGGGGCATACGGGGCGCGGAAATTTATTAGGGCAAGGCGATGAGAAAATAACGATTAAAGTAAGAAATTATGAAGTATTAGACCAAATAAGTGATGAAATTGGTGACGTTCAATTATTTGTAAAAATTGATGTTGAGGGTTATGAAATGATTGTTCTCTCAGAATTACTTCGTTCAAAATTATCTAAAAAAATCGATCATCTTTTCATTGAAGTTACAGAAAAATGGTTAGGTACGGATGGACTTGAACAACTCTTCAAGTCGATTGAAAATTTGGGGCTTAAGCAACAAAAAAAATATGGGATCGGATGGCAATATGATATGTATTTCTCCCGTTAAATTGTAATTTTTTTTATTAGGTCTGCAGATTGATATAGTTAAGATAAGTTGCTTTTAAGTCAGAACCTCTTAATAAACCGCGGAAAGTCGCTAATCGCGTTAAAATATTTGAATTAAACTTTGATCAAGTTTTGAGTGTTAAAATTTATGAATACTAAATATGCAAGTCCTCAAGAGATTGAAAAGCTGCAGGTAAAGGTCCAATATCTTAAATCCTGTTTCAATTTGCATTCTCCCTCCATAAAAAAATTTCATTTTATTGGAGATGAAAATAATTCATCTACTGAAATTAAAATATTAGAAAAAGAACTTGATTGGAAGCAATCAAAGCAACCAGCAGAAGCGAGTTGTTTGATTATCTCACTTTCCAATAATCAATCAAATATTATAAATGAGATTTTAGAAATTTCACCTAATGTAATGTATGTATTGCTTGATGTTGAAATTGGAGCAAAAAAAACTGATCTACTTACAAATCTAGAAAGCCATGGATTTCGTATTTTATTTGAACGTTTAAACGTAACCTATTTAACTAACTTCAAAAAAAAAATTGATGTTTTAGAAAAAGGTTTAAGTCTTGGGCATGAAAAAGTAGTAGATGTTTTAGGCGCTAGCGTCCGCAAAGTTCGGAAGTTGCCTAAGGATACTTATGTTGACCTTGTTCAAATAGAAGCTCAAGAACTTTTAAAATCTGAACGTTTTGATATTGCTATGAAGGTTCACTATGGACGTCTTTGGAAGCAAAAACTTGCAAAAACTTGGCGAGAATTAGTTTATATTGAACAGGCCTTACGCATCACTGGACCAGGTCGGGACATAGTAGAGCATGATGGTTCTGGAAAATCCGGAATAAAACAATTCATGACTGTTTTTCACTCTTTGATGCAAAATTTGGCCTCTGAGAATATACCAACTATTCCAGTTGATAGAACATATCTTGCATTTGATGGAGCTCATCGCATTGCAGCAGCTATAGTAGAAAAGCGGAAAGTTCGAATAGCTAAACTTGATACAGAATGCAATTCTCACCCCAGTGCTAAGTTTTTTGCAGGAACATCCCATGGGCACAGAGGTTTATCACCAGATATTTTGGATGAAGCAGCCATTGAATATTGTAGAATAAAGTCAGGCTTGGTTTTAGCTTTAATTTTTCCTTCTGTCTCCTCCAAAACTTTTGCATCAGAGACTTTGGCGGAACTTGGTTCAATTGTATATGAAAAAGATTTTGTCTGTAGTCCAAAAGCTGGGGCGGCCCTCCTGCGTCAAGCCTATCTGGGACAAAATTGGGTACATAAAGATGAAAAAAATTCTGGACTAGCATTTAAAGTTAAGAGCTGCTTTCCTTTTTTGGGTACTATTCGTGCGGTCTTAGTTGATGATTGCGATCCTGGAGATATCAGGTCTATAAAAGATAAAATTCGCTCGCATTATGGTTTAGGAAACCATTCAGTCCATATCACAGATGGTGATGAAGAACTCTTGAGAATTAGCCGTGTTGTATTCAATAAGAACAGCATAGATTTATTGCACATTGGGGTTAGTAATTTACCAAATTTCCATAAAAAATTATTTGCTTATCGCGATTGGCTTGAGGAAAATCATTTAGATGACGAATTGTTTAGTATAGATGGAAGTGCGATATTAGCCCTTATGGGGCTACGAGAATGTAGAGATTTAGATTTTCTTTATTGTGGTGATGTAGCAGGTCTTCCTAGATTGCCCAACAAGATTGATTGTCATAATCGTCTCGAAGATTATCATAAGCATTCAATCCCAGATATTGTCGGAGATCCGAGACTCCATTGTTGGTATATGGGGGTGAAATTCACATTACCAAACCTTGTCCGTGATATGAAACAGTCTCGAAATGAGTCTAAAGATCGTAAAGATGTAAGATTATTAAACACAAGGTTGCTGTCAAATAGGCCTATTTGGAGGCGAAAAATAAATTTTTATGGAGTTGTTTTTATAAGCTTCTTAAGTGCGAAATTATATGCAGTTATTCAGCGAGCAAAATCTCCATTACGTCCCATAGTAAAGGTTTATAGAAATTGGAAAAAATAAAAAACTCCCAGCATAAAATTAGAATGGGAAAAGTTAATTTAAAAATATGACAGGTATTTGGTTAAATATGCTGTGGAAGGTTTAAAGATGGGTGTAGCGTTAAAAATTTTAAAAGTACTTAGCAGGGTAAGGCGAATTGATGGTTTTCTAAAAAAATTTTCAAGAGGTTACCTAGATATATCTACTGGTTTTTCATACGATATAAATGTAAATGGTGAAAAGCAGATACTCCAACATCTATCAAAAATCTTTCCAAATGAATTTTGTTTTTTAGATGTTGGTGCAAATATCGGGTCATGGAGTTCCGTTGTACTTAAGTTTTTCCCAAATTATGAAGGACATCTATTTGAAGTCACACCGCAAACGTTTCAAAATCTAGAAACTAATTTAGGCAATAAAGAAACACTCAAATTAAATGACATCGCGTTATCTGATACAGCTGGTACGATGGAGCTTCTTGATTATGGAACTAATTTTGGCGGAAACACTCTACTCAAAGAAGCCGACTATCACAAGAAACCTTACAATTTAATATCAGTTAAAACAATGACAGGATCTGTTTATTGTAAGGAGAATAATTTAGATAGAGTTCATTTCTTAAAAATTGACACAGAAGGTACTGAGCTTGCCGTATTGAAAGGCTTTGAGCCCATGTTGGCTTCTAAGTCAATCGACATAATTCAATTTGAATATGGTTATACTCATGGAGATGCTTATACTTTAATGAGAGATTTTTATAAATTTTTTGAAGATTATGGTTATATTCTTGGTGCATTACGTGAAACAGGGGTGAATTTTAAAAAATTTAGTTATTCTGATAATGATTTTAAAAGTGGACCAAATTATATTGCATGTCTCCCCGAGTACCTTGAGAAGCTTTCAAACTTTAGAGAACCAAAATAATGAGGAAAGTTGCTTTTTATTTAGAAAACCAAAGAATACCCGAGGTTAATCTAAGTCAGCCAGAATTAGGAAACCCTGGATGTGGAGGTACAGAGTATTTATTTGTCGCACTGCCTTATTTCCTAAAGCTTTTACAATCGGAAAAATGTCAGCCAATAATTTTAGCTAACCACACGACTAACCTTCCTAAAGATATCGCAAATTACCAGGTAAAGGATGCATGTGAAGCTGCTCGAATGGCAAAAAATTTAGGCTGCTCTATTTTTGTTTACCGACCAAGGCGAGCTCTTGAGGCTGAGTTAATAAAATTAATAGATGAGTTAGAGTTACGATCAATTGCTTGGTTTCATATCACTCCAGTTGCATCACACCTAAGAGCCTTGGCTAAAAGTTCATTTATTAAAGCAACTGTTTGCGTAGAGCGCGAACAACATGATCTAGCAAAAGATACAGCCATATGGAACAAGTTGACTTGTATTGTAAATGGGTTTGACTTGGGAGGTTACCAGTTACCAAATCCACCAGAAAAAGACCCCAATATGGTTGTCTTTATTGGTGCATTAGTATTGCAAAAAGGCTTTCATCTCCTAGCTAGGGCTTGGCCTGACGTGATAGCAAGAAACCCCGATGCAAAATTAATGGTTATCGGAACAGGAGCGCTTTACGATAACAAAGCAGCTCTGGGGCCATGGGAGATTGCAGAAGAAAGCTATGAGAAAGAATTCATAATTCCCTACTTACAAGGTGATGATGGTAAGCCGATGCCATCAGTGAAATTTTTGGGAAAACTTGGCACTGAAAAGAAGTTTTTTTTATATCAAGCTATACTCGGTATACCAAACCCAACGGGACAAACTGAAAATTGCCCGGGTAGTGCATTAGAAATTCAGGCTAGTGGGACAGCAGTGGTTTCGGGCGCCTATTATGGAATGCTTGACACCATTCGTCATGGAGAAACCGGTATTTTAGGTTTAACTAAAAACGATCTAATAAATAACATCTGCACATTGCTTGAAAATCCAGACAGAGCTAGAAAGTTAGGGCAGAATGGAATTAAATTTATTGATGAACGCTATAACTTTGAAAATGTAACAACAGAATGGTGTGAATTATTTGAGATCATTGAAAATTGTGAAGTTCCTAAAGTAATCTCTTTTAAGTCTAATTTACACAAGCATGCAAAAATTTTAATTTTGATAAATCGATTTTTTCAAATAGTTTTTGGACGATTTATTGCCTGGCCAACAGTTACAGAAATTAAAAGTAAAGTTTATCAACTTAGGAAATTTAAATAAATATGTATAAAGAACCAACTTATTCAATATGCATCCCTAATTATAATATGGGAGATACAATTGAGCGGGCTTTAGTCAGTGTATTGGAGCAAGTAGATGATAGATATGAAGTGCTGGTCCTAGACGATGGCTCAACAGATAATAGTGTTGAGGTCTTGGATAAATTACGTGCAAAATATCAATCTCTACGAGTGATCAAATTAAAGCGTGATAAGAAGAGAAAGCTCGGAGAAACCAGAAACATTAGTGTTCGAGAAGCTAAAGGAAAGTTTGTCATCCTACATGTTGATGCGGATGACGTTTGGGAGCCTTTTATAAATGACTTTGTAACGCTGTTCCATAAACTGGAAAAATGTTTAAACAAGGATTTTCTTTTATCCGGTCAGCAATTAAATATTGCCAAAAAAGAATATTTATTAAACTATGGACCATACCGAAACACCCATCGCGCGCAAGATCGAGATATGTGGCTTAGGCTAGCAGCAATAGATGCTTACATTCCCTTGGACCATAAAATCTTTCGCACAAGACTTTCACGGCCTAAGAAAGTTTCATTTTATAAAGCTATAAGAGATTCTTGGTATCATATGCTGTATGATATGCGTCGTGGAACCGCTTTAAAATCATATATTTTAGGATGTCTAACAGGTTTATTTTACAATAAAACTAAAAATTTTAGTTTTAAATTTCGGGTTTTAAGATTTGCAATGGTATTACCAGTTTTTATTGCGAGTAGATTTGATGAACCACTACCACCACCAGACAATATGAAATCCCATGCAGAGTTTGCAGAATACCGTGAACGAACAAGGGGAACATACCAAGAGATTATGGCCAGGCATGGCTGTGATTCTGATATATCTTTCCTTAGCGAGGAAGCTCAAAAAATATTTGAAACTAAGGAAGTTGTCGCATGACTTTAAGTAGACTGCCTATGTGCGCAGATCAGTTAAACAATTTATATGAGAATTATAGTTTACTTGATATTGGTTGTCGTACAATGGCTCTCAAGCCATTCCTAAAAAAATGTTCAGAATATTATGGTACTGACATCATGCCAGCAGAGGGTGTGATTGCCTGTAATCTTGAAGAAGGTTTGCCTGATTTTGTAGACAATTCTTATGATGTTGTTGTAGCTCTAGATGTTCTAGAGCACTTAGAGCATTGTCATTTAGTTTTGGATGAAATGATCAGGGTCGCTAGAAAAGCAGTGATCGTATCTTTGCCAAATATGTATTACATACAATTTCGTATGAAATATTTAAGAGGTGATTTATCTGGAAAATATAACTTTCCTGAAAAAGCGATCCTCGACAGACATCGTTGGGTTTTATCATATAACGCTGCAGTTCGTTTCATTGATGCCAATACAAAAGGATTAAATGTAAGCCATCATAAGGTTATGCCAACTCGAGGGCGAACGAAATTGATTTCAGAGCCAATTGAAAAAATGTTAGCAACTTATAATCCGGATCTTTTTGCTTATGGGTCAATGCACGTGATAAGATTGGATGAGACATGATTTTTGAAGTTATGCCAACGGCCACCCCTTCAATACAAAGATATAAGAAATTATTTTTAACTCCTGAAAATAAAAGCATCACCCGAACTTTACAGTATGAGCTGATAACACAGGAAGTATTTGAAGGAAAAACATTAGATGTAGGCGGTGGTGAAAAGGCTCAATATAAACATCTTCTAAACCTTGAAGAATATAATTCAATAAATATTGACCCTAACATTGAACCAACTTGGGTTGTTAAAGTTGGTGAGAAATTTCCATGTCCTCAAAATCACTATGACAATGTAATATCTATGAACACGTTGGAACATGTGTTTGATGCTAAATTGATGCTGACAAACATTTTCAATGCCCTAAGAAATGGTGGGCATTTCTTTTGTTCAACACCTTTTTTACAAAGTATCCACGGTCATCCAGATGATTATTTTAGACCGACTCCTAGTTGGTATGAAAAAACATTATCAGAAATTGGGTTTAAGGATATTGAAGTTGTCCCTCTCTTGTGGGGGCCTTTTTCAACAGGCTTGCAATGTTCGGGCTATCCATTCCCATTGAGAAAATTGCGCAAACATTTCGCCCTATTATTAGATGTAATATACGCAAAACTACGTTTTAGTAAAAAAACAAATTATGACGGAGAAAAAGGGTTGTTGGTGCAAAATTATGCTTTGGGTTATTATGTTAAAGCAAAAAAAATATAGTGTTGGCACGTTTTTTCTTATGTATTGGCTCGTGGACTAAAAAGTAAAATGAAAATCTCCATTGCTCTTTATTTCTTCCAGCTCTCAATGTCAGGTGGGGCTGAAAGAATGATTTGCCAGCTTGCCAACGCTCTCGCAGCTCGTGACTTTGATGTTCACTTAATTAGTTTAGATGATCCCCTTGCAAAGTCGTATTACTCAATTAGCAGTAATGTAAAATGGCACAGGATTGGAAGGTCCAATGGTATAAGAGGTAAACTCAAGCGGACTAAAGATTTAATAGCATTAATTCGAGATGAAAAAATAAACATGCTCATTGGTTTTGTAATGAGCGGAGATAAAACAATTTATGCGGCGGCTAAATTAACAGGGATAAAATTAATTGCAGCCGAGCGTAATGCGCCATCCATGTACAATATTCGATATAGTTGGTTACAACGAAACGTAATGCTAAAAATGCTTAGCTTAACGGATCGTATAATTGTTCAACAACCCAGTTTTAAATATCACTATCCGAAGTCACTTCAAAAGAAAATTTCAGCAATTGGTAATCCTGTACAGAAAGCAGATTGTTTCGCCAAACCGGAAGAGCCAGATGAAGCTGAAAAGTTCACATTGCTGGCTGTTAGCCGCTTGGATCAATCGCAAAAAGGCCTTCGAACATTAATTAATGCTTTTTCAAAAATTGCAGTTAAATATCCAAATTGGAATTTAAGAATAATTGGTGATGGTCCTGAAAGAGATCTGTTATTAAGATTAATCAATCAATTTGGATTATCAGAGCAAATCTCAATTGAATCATCAAAGAAGTCAATATTTGAAGCTTACGAAGACGCAAATCTTTTTGTCATCCCCTCCCTGTGGGAAGGCTTTCCAAATGCTTTAGCTGAAGCCATGAGCCACGGCCTCCCTGCAATTGGTTTTGAAAAAGCTTCCGGTATTGTTGAATTACTAAAAAATGGTGGAGGATGGATTGTACCAGGCCTTAATGATGAAAACACCTTAGCATCAACTCTTTCAGAAGCAATGAATTCTCCCAATGAGCGAGCTAAACGAAGTGCTCTTGCTATTGAGAATATGAAAGAATTCGAACCTGAAAAACAATTTAATAAGTGGGCAAAAATAATTTATGAAGTTCTTGAAAAATAGAAATTATTCAATTTTATAGTTGGCTATGAACGATCAACCTTTAATAACAATTGGTCTAACTTGCTTTAACGCTGAAACAACAATTCATCGTGCACTTCAGTCAGCGCTAAAACAAACTTGGGAAAATTATGAAATTATAATCGTCGATGACTGCTCAACGGATCAATCCGTTGAAAAAATGTCAAGTCTTCTAAAAAGACATCATCAAATCAGATTAATCCAGCACAAGAAAAATAAGGGCGTTGCTGCCGCCAGAAACACCATTATTGAAAATGCAAATGGTGAGTTCATTGCATTTTTTGATGATGATGACCAAAGCTTATCAAATCGATTATCAGTGCAATATCAAAAAATGACTGAGTATCAAGAATTAGTGGGGACGGAGAATATCATCTGTCATTCTGCAAGGGTCCAAATATTTCCCGACGGTTCAAAAAAATATGAGCCAACCTTACATACAAGTAATTTACAAATGACACCAAAAGGTTCAGCTGTCGCTGATTTAATTCTAATCGGGCGTCCCATAGGTTTGCCAATTGGATCCATGGCCACATGTTCACAAATGGCCCGACGCTCAACATATAAATCCGTTAACGGATTTAATGAAAATCTACGACGCAGTGAAGACACAGATCTTAATGTACGTTTAGGTTTAAATGGTACTTATTTTTTAGGAATAGCAGAGCCTTTAGTTCATCAAACAATGACCTCTTCAGAAGATAAACATATTAATGAGGAAAGAAAAAACGCTCTAGAATGGTTAAATAATCACAAAATTTATCTAGAGCGAATTGGCTGGTGGGAGCATTCCATTAGATGGTTAGATATAAAATTTGATTACTTATCCGGCCAGAAATTAAAATTCATATTGCGTATGATTTTTCTGGTAACACAATTCCCCCTTAAAACAACAAAACGGCTAATCTGGATAAAAATGAATAGAGGTGGTGGTTCTGAAATTAATAGCAAAATTCATAAATTATGATGCGCCATGTAGATGAGAAATGTTATGAATGAAAGCAAAGTAACAATAGGCCTAACCTGTTATAACGCTCAAGATACAATTGGCCGCGCGTTAAAAAGTGCTACAGATCAGGATTGGCCCAATTTAGAAGTACTAGTCGTTGATGATTGTTCTACTGATAACTCTATCAATGTTGTAAAATCATTTTCGGATAAAGATGATAGAATAAAACTCATTTGCCATGAAAAAAATTTGGGACCAGGTGGAGCTAGAGCCACCCTTCTTGAACAATGTACGGGTGAGTTTCTGGTTTTCTTTGATGATGATGATATTAGCGCTCCAAGTCGGATTGCTAATCAGTATAATAAAATTGTCAATTACGAGAGAGAAACAGGTGCAAATATCGTTGCTTGTTATGCGTCGGGCGAAAGAATTTATCCAAACGGATATAATTTACAAATTAATGCGATTGGATCTCATCCCAAAATTCCTATAGGTAAATCAGTTGCAAAATATCTATTGTTTTATGGTAAAGAAAAAGAGCTATATTATGGAGCAGGAACACCAACATGTGCGTTAATGGCTCGAACAAATATTTTTAAAAAAATAGGTGGCTTTGACCCTGAATTTAGACGTGTAGAAGATGTAGAGTTTGCTGTCCGTCTTTCCCTTATGGGAGGGCATTTCATCGGTTGTAAAGAAAAATTATATACACAGTTTGCCACGGAAGCAGCAGATAAAAGCGCTGAAAAAAATTATGAAGCAGAACAACGCTTATTAAAGAAATACCGGAAATTCCTTGAAGAAGAAAAAAAGTATACATATGCATGTAATTGGTTTCGTTTCAGATATTATCATCTATCAGGTCGTCGACTAAATTCATTCTTTGCATTATTTCAAGCTTTGATAGCAAATCCAATTTTGGTAACTCTTCATTTATTTGAAACAGGACCAAAAAGATTTTTTCACGAAAAAAAAATGAAAAGAGATTAGTTGTTTTATGAAAGATATGATCAAAAAATTACTTCCTGTTGGGTTAAAAAAACAGCTAAGGCTCATTGTTAAGTTTTTTAAATATGGTTATCGCCGTCAGTTAATTAAAGGACCTATTGCCAGGGGTGAAAATATTAAAATAATTGTTGGCGCCGCTGAAACGTTTCAAGAAGGGTGGTACTCTACAAATGAACAATGGCTTAATATTGTAAGTAAGAAAGATTGGTCAACAGTCTTCTCTGAAAAAAAAATTATAACGAATGTCGTCGCTGAACATGTTTTTGAGCACCTAACGAGAGATCAATGCCTAACGTCTCTAAAAAATATTCACAAACACATGATTGAAGGAGGGCGAGTAAGAATAGCTGTTCCTGATGGCTACAATCCCAATCCAGAATATATTAGGCATGTTGGTATCGGCGGAATTGGTGACGATGCCGCTGACCATAAACAACTTCTCAATGTTGATGTGTTAAAAGAAATATTTGTTGAAACGGGGTTCACTCCAAATCATATAGAAGGTTATACGAAAGAGGGAGCCCTCATCACAAATGATTTTTCTGATCATGAAGGGGTGATTTATAGAAGCAGAAAACACTCAACAGAAATAAGAAGAAAAAGGTGGGCGTTTGTTGATGCCGAAACATCTTTAATAGTTGATGGAATTAAACTATGAGCCGAAGTTACGCCTTCGCAACAATTTCTCTGGATAATATGGCTGGTGGCTTAGAGAGAAATATTGTGCGTGTTGCCAATAGATTATCGAAAGAAGGCAACAAAGTTGCTCTGATAACGTTTGATTGGGAAACGGCAACATCTTTTTATCCTTTGGAAGAAGGAGTGAAGTGGTTCAAAGTCGCGACTTCAAGACCTCATGAGCCGGTAAGTTTCATGAATAGACTTAAGTTAATATGGAAAATACGTCGCGCTTTAAAAGAAATGAACACGTCTGTTATCATATGTTTTCATCATGGAATTCTAGCACGGTTTTTACTAGCATCACTGTTCTTAAAGGTTGGTCTCATTGCATCCGAACGTAATTCTCTGACTATCTATGATCATATAAAAAGTTCAAAATGGAATTTAAATTTTTTTCTTTTAGCTTTTGTTAAGCGCATCACCGTGCAATTTGAGAGTTATAGAAAAACGTATCCTTCTATGTGGCGTCATAAAATTGATGAAATCCCAAACCCAGTTTATCCATCTGCACTAATAGCTACACCAGGAGAAGAGAATAAAAACGGTAAATTTACTCTTCTGACAGTTGGTCGATTATGCACACAAAAAAACTATGTCTCATTAATAAAAGCTTTTAGTAGATTGCTAGTGAAATTCCCTAAATGGGAATTAGTCATCATTGGAGATGGGGGCGATAAAGCTTTATTAAGCGGGCTGGTTGATAAATTGCAAATAAATGAAAAAGTTATTTTCGTACCTGCAACAAATGAAATATTCACTTATTATTCTCAATCACACATTTTTTGCCTTCCTTCTCAATGGGAAGGTTTTCCAAATTCTTTAGCCGAAGCCTTGGCACATGGACTACCAGCAGTTGGTTTTGAGAAATGCGCAGGAGTAAGCGACCTAATCACTCACAAAAAAAATGGCCTGCTTGCTGAAGGTAACGGTAACGTCAACAGTTTGACTGACAAGCTTGAAGAACTAATGGCTGATCCCGAAAAGCGAATTGCATACAGTCTTGAAGCCGTCAAAAGCGTTCAACAATTCAACCCCGAAAATATCTATCCTATTTGGAAAGAAACGTTATCTAAGGTTACAAACCGTTGAAAATTTTATTTTGCATTAAAGAACTACATAATGCATCTGGCGGTGCCGAAAGGGTCCTAACAGAGGTTGCCTCAAAATTAGCTGAGCGAGGTCATGATATATACTTATTATCTTGTGATAGTGAAAAAGAAGAACAGTTCTATCCTCTGCATTCCAGTATAAAATGGTTAAAATTGGGGACAGAACAAGATAGTGCGAAATCGTTTCGACTACTCCGTCACATCTTAATCATGAGACGCTATATAAAAGACTTAGATCCTGACATAGCCATTGGCTTTATGCACAGTATGTATATTCCACTAGGATTTTCTCTATTAGGTACATCAATTCCAGTTATTGCGAGTGAACACATTGTTCCTGAGCATTATAGGTGTCGTCCATGGGAATGGGCATTGTTACACTTGTCTTACTTTATGGTTAGAAAAATCACCTGTGTCTCAACTCAAGTTAAAGATGCTTTTGCCCCATTTCTAAATAAAAAAATGATTGTTGTACCAAACCCGGTTTTTGTGAGAGACAACAAAAAAGCTGATCTCTTAGGTAAAAACACAGAAAGAAAAACTTTATTGACAATTGGGCGTTTGGATAAACAGAAAGACCACAAAGTCTTAATCGAGGCTTTTTCAAAGATTTACTTAGAGTTTCCAGATTGGGATTTAAAAATAATTGGTGAAGGAGAACTGCGCCCCCAACTTGAAAAACAAATAAGCCAACTTGGAATGACAACTCGTATATTTTTGCCAGGTCGCACAAAAAATGTTTCAAAAGAATATGAAAACGCCCAACTATTCGTCCTTCCATCTAGATATGAAAGCTTTGGTCTAACTCTGGTTGAAGCTATGAGCCACGGATTACCAACAGTCGGATTTGATTATTGTTTAGGAGTGAACCAACTTATTAAACACGATCAAAATGGTGTTTTGGTTGATAGTACCGTTTGCAACGTAAATGCTTTATCTCAAACTTTACAAGAATTAATGAAAAATGGTGCTTTAAGAATAAAGCTGGGTAGTTTTAACAGTGATGTTTTCGAGACCCATAAATTAGATACAGTTGTTGATCAATGGGAAGAGTTTCTTCAAACAATAAATAAAAGAACTAAAGCCGGAAATTTGATAGAGAGTAAGAGAGACTAATAATTTGATTTATAAAGTTTTCATAACATGTCTGTGCCTTACAGCTTTGTTCTTATTATTGCCTACAGAAAATATAGGAAATGTGCTGGTAGATATTGATAAAACCCTCATTATTCCGGCTTTTATTTTGATCCTGCTGAATATTTTTCTAAGCAGCTTCCGTTTTGGAGAGCTCTCTAAAAAAGCTGGTATCTCAATTTCTTTTTGGGATGCCCACCACATAAACATTTATTCTCAAATTTTTGGATTATTTGTTTTTAATACGTTCGGTCAAATGGCATTTAGAAATGCCTACGGTGCTAGATTTACAAATGTGTCTCAAAGGATGGCATTTCTAACTTTGTTAGAAAAAGTGATAGCATTAATGACCTTGCTCATCATGGCAATTTCTGGGGCAATATATATCACCAAATCTACATTTGGAAATATGATTGAAATTACAGCTGTTCTTATAATTTTAGCAGCTTTGGTTTTAGCGATCTTCTCATCATATAAACTCGCGGTAACTAAAGCTCAAAGACGGTATAGTCGTAAAATTTTTACTCTTTTAAAACATTTAGGATTGGGTCAAACTGCTCTTATCAGCTTAGTCATGCATAGTTTGATGTTGAGCGCCTATTTGTTATTAGCACATAGTTTTCTTAAAGAGACATCATTTTTTATGGACGTAGGTATCTTTGCCATTGTAATGCTGGGGGCTGCAATACCGATTAGTTTTGCAGGGTGGGGATTACGAGAACTCTCAGCAGGTTTTGTTTTTTCTCACCTTGGGTTAGACCCTACGATAGGCGTGATCGTTGCAAGTATTATTGGTGCGCTTTCACTCTTAGCCACCGGTTTTCATGCCATAATAATTAATTTTGTTGGAACAAAAAGTAAGGTATTGCTTGTAAAAAACAAAACAAATTTTAGAAAAATTAACTTACATTTTGAAAAAGCATTAGCTTTTTTAGGGGCAATATTATTAGCTATTTTTATAGGAGTTCAAATTCATATACCAACGAACACAGGCAGTTTAACATTCAATTTAGCTGATCCTGTAGCAATCGTTTTAAGCATTAGTTTTTTTGCGCTTTGGTATAGAGAGTACTTACATCAAACATTGTGGCGAGTGCAAGGCTTTGGCCCTGCTATATTGTGTTTCATAATAATGATTATTTACGGATGGACAGTGGGTTATTTTAAAATTGGTTTTGTCGATTGGGCAACTTATAACCGTGCACTTGGTTTAATGGTTATTTTAGCTTATTTAATTTCTGGTAGTATGGTCACAGCTTTGTTAGGGCCGAAAATGATGAGTACAGTGACGACAACTTTTCTCATTACAACGATGTCAATCCTACTACTGTATTTGTCATTATTCCATTCTCTAAATAATGAAGTTTTAAAAGATCTAAAATGGACAGGTTGGCGATTTAATGGGATGATTTTAAATAGAAATGCTCTCGCATTTGCTGCAACTTTATTCTTATCAATGTCAATTGTTTATATCTCTCCAATTTTCAAACATCGAAGTAATTTTATAATAGGGGTTTTATTTGGCTTAGTCCTACTTACAGCATCTCGAACAGGAATAACCACTGCAGTTATAATATTAGTTATAAGTATTTTTATGCAGCACATAAATACGAAGAATCTAATTTATTCTTTATTATGGGCAACAGCTTTAATTGCGACGAGTTATTTATTGGCAAATCTTTTCCCACAATTACTTTCAAATGTCTTTGGTTATAAAACTCCAAACAGCTTATTAACAAATCTGCAAACTCCAGAACTATTGACCAGAGTTCATTCAGAAAGAGTGGCCTCATATTTGTGGGCCTTTGAACTATGGAAATCAAATCCCATTTTAGGAGCTGGCTTAGGTGCATTTATCTCATCTCATATGAATGACTTTAAGGATCCATTGACCATCCATAATTCCACTCTCTGGATTTTAGCTGAAATGGGGCTCGTTGGTTTCATTTTATTTATGAAAATGCCCTTCGCTTTTGCATCGCATTTATGGAAGCAATGGAAAATAGAATTAAAGCAAGCAGACGTTGCTCTTATCCATATCGGGGTCGTGTTTGCTTTGTTTTCGCAAACTCATGATATGTTATATCAAAGAGTGTTTTGGTTTTTACTGGGAATGTTAGTGACTAATAGGTTTGTAATAAATGATACATTATCCAGTAGGTTTCAAAATGTTAATTAAAGAAGTTATTCTCAGGTAAAACAAATCAGCAAATTTAAAAATTATGGTGAATTTGATCAAGATTAATCTCTGGACCCGGTAAATTCAGACCGTGAAAAAAACCATGCCGAGAGTATAAACCATAGTAAACTTGAATTTTTTTACTATAAAAAGAAACTGGACGCATTTTTGATTTTATGTTTCCAGTATTTTGCAGAGCTTGTTCATAACTCAAGGGTAAATTATTATCTGTAAGTAGTATGAAGTCTTCATTTGAATCAAGTCCAAGCCAGCCTTTAGAGGTTTTAACTTCTGAAGAAGCGTGCGATCTTACACCGGGAATCAGAAGATTAAAGAGAGGGAATTCTTGCTCAATCAAAAATACATGACGAGTTTCAAATCCGTAATATTCAAGAGCTTTTTCCGCAAAACGAGCCCTATCATAGCAACAACCGAATCCTCGCTTTAAAAACTCGTTTGGCTCGATTAATGTAAAACGAGAAGCACAACGAAAATCAGTTATTTTCTTTCGAATAGATTGGTGCACGGCTTGTATACAAGACAACTGGTTTTCATAATTTTTGATATTTTGGCATTTGTCTGTAACCGAGAGCTCTTCTATTGCGTTAATATCATTTTGCAATAGATGATTATCAACTAACAATGCTTGTGAAATATAAATTACAGAGACAATACATAGTGCAAGAACTATCAGTAAAATTTTTATCGAGTTCATTTTTATCTCTACTTTAGAAGATATTCTTGAGATTCTATTCTCTAACAATTTTTGAAACCAATTCCATTCCTAACTTATTAAAGTTTCTAGTCCAACACTAATAGTTGAAAATAAACAAGCATGACATCACTGAATATTAAGACAAAAAACAGGGGCTAACCTTTATGTGTGGAATAGCAGGGTTTATCTCTCGTCGCCATGAAAGCCAAAGAAACGATATTCTAAACCAGATGGGCGGATCTCTTATTCATCGAGGTCCTGACGGACGAGGAGAATGGAGTGATGCGCATTCAGGTATTGCACTTTGTCATACAAGACTTTCAATTTTAGATTTATCTGACGCTGGCAGCCAACCAATGCAATCCGACGCAGGTAGGTATATTATGGTTTATAATGGTGAAATTTACAATCACCTTTCTATGAGAAATGAACTCAAAGTACAAGGGCACAAACAAAAATGGCGTGGGACTTCGGACACAGAAACTTTATTAGCTTGTTTTGAGGCTTGGGGAATAAAATCTACCCTTGAACAAACAAGAGGTATGTTCGCCATTGCTCTTTGGGATAAACAAGAAAAAAAGTTATATCTAGTTCGAGATAGATACGGGGAGAAACCCTTATACTATGGTTGGCAGAATAATACTTTCCTTTTCGGTTCTGAGCTAAAAGCATTAAAGCAGCACCCTGATTTCAAAAGTGAAATAAATAGAGAAGCTCTAAATTTATTTGTTAAATATAGCTACATCCAGGCTCCTCATTCTATTTATAAAGGCATTTTTAAATTAGAACCAGGCACATTTCTGTGCATTGATACAGAGACCAATGCAGTTTCACATGAAGATCAAGTCAATCAAGAAGTCTATTGGTCGTTGGACTGTACAAGCAATAGAATGCTAAACGAAACACCCTTTCGTGATGAAAAAATAGCTGTAAACCAACTTGATGAACTTTTATCAAATGTTATTGAGCAGCAAATGATTTCAGATGTGCCACTAGGATCCTTTCTCTCTGGTGGTATAGACTCATCAACAATCACAGCAATAATGCAAGCTCAATCCGATAGGCCTATTGAAACATTTACAATCGGTTTTAATGAGCGAGAATACGATGAAGCCAAATGCGCTAAGGCGATATCAAAACACTTTGGGACAAAGCATGAAGAATTCTATGTTACACCACAAGAAGCCTTAGATGTGATACCTATTTTACCCAAACTCTATGACGAACCTTTTGCAGATATTTCACAGATTCCAACTTTTCTCTTAGCAAAGTTAACCAGGCAAAGTGTAACTGTTGCCATGTCAGGGGACGCAGGAGATGAATTGTTCGGCGGTTACAATAGGTACATTTGGGTCGGAAAAATTTGGAACTTAATTAAAACTTTACCACGTCCTCTTAGAAAAAGACTAAAAAGCTCCTTCTTTACAGTCTCCTCTACAAAAACAAATCATAATATCGCATCGCTAATAAAGTCATTGCCGAACAGCGGTCAATTTTCCTTACCAACGGATAAAATTAGTAAAGTGATGAACTCACTTTCCGCGAAGAACAAAGAAGAAGTATTCCTTCAAATTTTAAAAAGCTCTGAAGAAATTGACAATCTAGTTTTAGATACAAAAGAACCAAAGATCATATTGAATGAAAAAGAAAATTGGCCTAGTTATGAAGCTTTTGAACATCAAATGATGTATCTCGATTCCATGACTTATTTACCAAATGATATTCTTGTTAAAGTCGATAGAGCAGCAATGGGAGTATCACTTGAAACCCGAGTTCCTTTTTTGGATCCCAGAGTAACAGAGTTTGCTTGGAAGTTACCCCTCAACATGAAAATTAGAGATGGCAAAGGTAAGTGGATTTTAAATCAAGTCCTTTCAAAATACATTCCAACCGATCTATTAAATCGTCCTAAAATGGGGTTTTCAGTTCCAGTAGAAGAATGGTTGCGCGGGCCACTAAAACAGTGGGGCGAAGAATTGCTTAATGAAAAACGACTTCAATCTGAAGGTTTTTTTGATGCTGGTGCAATTCGTATAAAATGGGAAGAGCATTCTTCCGGTAAAAGAGACTGGTCTAGAGTTTTATGGAACGTACTAATGTTTCAGGCTTGGTTAGATGAAGAGAATGTTTATGTGTAAATTTGCCGATGAAACCAATAACTCCAAAAAATTGATGTTCATTGTGAACGTAGATTGGTTTTTTACATCTCACCGTCTACCAATTGCACTGGAAGCTATGGCTAAAGGATATGACGTTCATTTAGCAGCGACAATAACTGATAAAAAAGAAGAACTTGAAAATTTAGGTATTACATTACATCCTCTTGTAATTGGGGATGGAAAAACAAGCTTATTCAAATTTATTCGTTCTTTTTTGCAGATACTCTCGGTTCTAAAAATAGTGAAACCAAATTTAGTACATTTGGTAACAATTAAACCTGTTCTGTTGGGTGGTATAGCGTCTAGATTGATGAAAGTTGATGCTGTTGTCGCAGCTATTTCAGGTCTCGGTTCGGCTTTTTCCACTAATGGAGTGAAAGCCTCAATAAGAAGGTGGTTAATCGGAGCTATATACAAACAAGCCTTAAAACATAAGAATTTAAAAGTTATTTTTCAAAACGAAAATGACAAAGCAATCTTAAAAAAACTAACTGGACTAGATAAAAAAAAGACACATATGATACCTGGTTCGGGGGTAAACCTTGAGCAATTTAATTTTGAACCCATTGTTGATGAAGATATAAAGTTCATCTTCGCGGGCAGGCTGTTATACGAAAAAGGAGTTGGGGAATTTGTAGAGGCAGCTAAATGTATTCAAGCAGAAAATTTATCAAATAAACAAACAATAAAATTTATCGTGGTGGGCGCTCCTTATCCGAATAACCCTTCAAGTGTTAAGAAGGAAGAAATTAATGAATGGGTCAATTCAGGCGTGATAGAATATTGGGGTGAGAGGCAAGATATGCCTGAAGTTATAAAGCAAGCTCACGCCATGGTTCTACCTTCATATTACGGGGAAGGGCTTCCCAAAGTTTTGATCGAAGCAGCTGCAAGTGGTCGTGCAATTATCACCACTGATCACCCCGGTTGTCGAGATGCCATAATCAATAATGTCTCTGGGATTTTAGTTAAAACAAGAGACAGCGATGATCTTTCAAATGCAATGCGAAAATTAATTAAAGAGCCTGAAGTTGCAAAAAAAATGGGAAGCAATGGTAGAAAATTAGCCGAACAAAAATTTGCAATAGAAAAAGTGACAAGCGAACATCTCAAGATTTATTCTGATCTATTATCTTAAAAAGTTAGTTGATCAGTAGTGTTTTTAAAAGAGGCTTTTGAACTTACTTTTCTTTAAAAGTAAGTTCAAAAGCCTCTTTGGGTTTTAGAGGAGGTACCCAGTTGAGTTGTTTTTGCGCTTTAGATATATTGACTTCTAGAGATCCAAATAACCGATCGGCAATTGATTTCTTCCCAATGAGGAGTAAAAATAATTTCATCAAAACTTCTGGTACGGGAACTAGAAAAACTGATTTTTCTTTTGCTCTTGCAATTTGAGAGAAAAGGTCGGTCGTAGAAAGGCTTTCAGCATCTGCAACCAAGTAAATCTCATTTGCCACTTGTGAAATAGTTAAACAAGTGAGAATGAAATGACAAAGATTTTGTACTGAACAAAGGCTTCTTTTGTTTTTAATGTTCCCAAAAGGCAAAGGCATTTTTAAATCAATAAGTCTAATTAATGTTTGAAAATTCCCCTTAGCCCCTTTTCCATAAACCAATGAAGGGCGAAGAATAAGAACTTCAAGCTCCGTCACCTCAGCAATCTTTAATAATTTTTGTTCGGCTAGTAATTTAGAGCGAGCATAATCATCATTTGGTTGCGGGACATCATTTTCAGTGTAGGGGATTGAAGAGCATTCACCATTTACTTTTATGGAACTCAAAAAAATAAACAACTTAACACCAGCTTTAGCAGCCGCGAGAGCTAAACTCTCAGTAAACTCCACATTGGTCTTATGAAGATAATTCTCATTCTCTTTATTTTTTTTTAAACCACTATTCCCAGCAAGGTGAATAACAGTATCGATAGTCTCTAACTTTTCTTGCCAATCAATTGTTTGAAAGTTTTCACCGACAAGATCTTGTTTGACTTCTATTGGAAGCGAACTTGTTGTTTTACGAACAGAAGTTGTCACGAAATAGCCTTGCCGTAACAAGTCTTCAATTAAATGCTGGCCAATAAAGCCAGTCCCCCCCGTAACATAAATTTTTTTCATGGATTTAAAGAACCCGTTTGGTAATGTTTTTGATAAGGGACACCTTTAAGAATTTGAAAACATGCCAGCATAAATCCCATCATAAACCAAAACCAAATTCCATTAAAATTACTAAATATACTCATACCCGCTGAAAGAGGCCATAAGAAGAGTATTGCTCCCAAACACCCACTAAACAAAAGGGGATTTTTACAAATCTCATACCAATTTTTATATATCATTTTGCACCAGAAGAAAATAATCGTGCAAAACAATAGAAGTCCAATCAGGCCATTATTAACCCACAATTCTAAATAGATTTGATGAGGGTGTATTAGGCAGCGACTGTTTTGATCGTCGACAGCATTGGGGTCATATTTAGGTAGTTTGCAAACTAGGCGGTAATTATTTGAACCAACACCTAAAATTGGATGATCTTTAATTATTTCAAGCGCTGCATCAAATTGAGCAAGATATGCTTTAGAATTCTTGGGGTTTTCTTTAATTTGCTGGATAGTGTTGTTATATAGTCGGTCCTGCATCTCTTTATCCAAACTGATGGTTAACCCAAATCCACAAACAAGTAAGGTGAGGCACAGTAAGATATACACTCTAAATTTTCTAAGCATGATAGAGCATAGTACTAGTGCAAATAACATGAGTAACAGGGCCATTCTCTCACCAGAAAGTAAAATAGTTATGAGCATCAAGATGGAAAAGCCAATAGTTAAAGGTAAGGTTATAGACCTGTTAGAAGGAGATCTATTATAAAAAGATTGATCATATGATAGGAAGGCTAACAACGCAACCATCATCGGTATTCCTAGTTTCGTTAAATAAATTCCAAGTGTACTAATCTGAAATGGTCCAGATAACCGCCCAGGTCTCTTCTCGTTCCCTGCAAAATCAAATCCGAACAAATATTCAAAAAGCCCATCAACTACAGAAAAAATAAGGGTAGCTACAAACACATAAATTAGTAGTCGAAGATCCGTTTTTTTTTGAAGAACCCAATATGAAATAGCAATTGCAAAAAGAGGAAAGCGAATATTGGGAACAGATCTCTCTAGTGCAAGTTCTATATTAAAGGCTTGGAAACTATTTAACACTGTAAAAAACCAGAAAAGAAAAGCAGCGATAACCCACCCACTTTTTAGCCAGTTAAAATCTTTCCAATAAACTGAGTAAATAAGAAAACATACAGCGATAATAGTAGCAGCAATATCAAGTGGAGAGCGGCCAATTAAAATTAAACTTGGCATCATAAGAAGAATTAAAAACATAATACGTCTCATGAGGTCATCATCATAAGTAAAGTATGTTCGCAAACTTGAAAGAGATATAAGTATCAAGTGCTTAACCTTTTTGTTCATTAAAATAGAATGGTTCTCAGTAAAGGTGACAATTACAGATTAAATGAAAATATACTAAGAACAACGCAAATCTTATACGAGAAAGAGTATGTTTTTATTCAGATTTCTTAATACTTAACATTTATTTTTACAAGATTTTTCTAGAAACAGAGCCGTTAGTCCGTGAATTTAGGTTTAAGAATAAAGGAAGGAGAGACTTGCAAAGCTTTAAAATGCTGAGCATAGTGAATGAAAAGAGTTTTTACTTTGAAAGCGGGAGAGAACCGAATGCCCGACCAGCAAAAAATTGTGCCTATTAAAAACAATTACAAAGA
>Ga0209344_10000143_pt1 | contig 145898 bp, 137 predicted proteins | sample Cruoilmetagenom6_FD_187293 | JGI IMG/M metagenome (GOLD analysis project Ga0209344, IMG submission 187293) | Oil polluted marine microbial communities from Coal Oil Point, Santa Barbara, California, USA - Santa Barbara Oil Seep Sample 6 (SPAdes)... | ecosystem: Environmental > Aquatic >... | reverse complement strand
GCCATAAATAATGTTAGAAATAAGTTGATAGCTAGAGCATTTGCAGTGGTAAAAAGAGGAACACCTTATGTGGTTCTTCAGCAATATGCAGCCTAAAAAATAAAACTAAATATTACTAGGATTTGATTTTGGAATACGTTTATGAAAAGATGCGATTTTGTATGTGAGGATTTTCCGCAGGAAAATCAGACGTTACAAAAAAGCAACACACTTTATTTAAGTACTAATTTAGCATTTTTTTATAAACGTTGTTGTGGCACGTATTTTATTCTTTTCGGTATGCTATCATTTCCATTGGTCCAGTTGGAATTAAATAAAGTTTTAAAAATTCCGACGTAACTTCTTTGATTGGAATGGAACCATTTCTTTTTCCATCAAAATACATTGAAACAAAAAAGGTCGAATCAATTTGTTCAATCATTTTTTTCTCTCCTTCTTTTCTCTTAAACAGTTCGAGTTTTTCTTTGTCCCAAAGTTCTTTATTAAATTCAAATTCCGATTCTCGTTCGTTTTCAATCAGTACGAATGTCATTTTTTCAATATCTTCTTTTTCCAGCGTTGTGATTGTCGGTTCAAGTCGATAAAAGTCAAATTCAAAAACAGCGTCTTTGTTATTTGATTTTCCGTCGATAAACCATTTTATATGATTCTCATTAACGATTTCGTATTTAGAGGTTTTCTCATTGTTTTGATTTAAAAAGTCTCCATTGTCCATTTTCAATGTTGTTGCTTTTTCTTTTAGAGAAAAATCAGTATAAATGTCAACATTGTTGTTGTTGATTTCAAGAAGTTGAAAACCAGGATATCCTTTTTTTTCATTTCCGGAATCAACGTCTTTCAGAATCCATTTCCCATTAATATTTTGTCCGATTACGGAATTAAAAATCATTGTTAATAGTATGATGGTTGTCGTTTTTCTCATATGTGCCACAACGGTCTCGGCTATGAGTAGTTGCGTGGGTTAGCACTTAACTTTGCAAGTACACACCAAACTGAAAATCCGCGAGGATTTTCAGAAGTGGGCGAGAACAAGCAATTACTTATAGCCATTGTTAGCTACTGGGCTTTTTTCGAATCTTTTAATTTTTCAGGTACCTCTAAACTTTTTTTGTAATTATTTATGTTAGAGTGATTTCTGTATTTATTGTAAAGTGTTTTGACTGTAATACTCGAAAGAATAAAAAGAATCAAAGAGATTATGCCACTTACTAAAATATTAGATTTTAATTCTTTAAAATATTTTATAGAGTTTTCAAGATTCCAGTTTGACTCATAAAGTATATAAAGAATTCCAAGTGCTAAAAACAACAACAACAATGTAAATTCAATCCAAGTCTTTCTTCTCCATTTTTTAACTTGTTTTTTTAACCATTCATCTCTTTTTATTTTACGACTTGCATTTTGCTCACTTAATAGTTTTTCAGCCAATTCATTTGCTTTGTTCTCGGCTTTTTCTTTTTCAGAAACTATTTTATCTATATTTTCCGATTTTCCTAAATAGTCTTTTTTTGATTTTTCTAATTCGTCCGTTCTAATTGAGATTTCTTTAAACAGAGTTTCTAGTTTTTTAATTCTAGTTTCCTCTATTTTCTTTTGCTTATTAGCTTCTTCCTCCAATCTTTTTACAAACAATGTTTTGTCTTCTTGTTCTGCTAGTGCATTTAGCTCCTCAATATCTTTTAATTGTTTGTTAGTTATTCTAGTTGCTACTCTAACAATATCTGTATCAGATATGTCTTCTTTTGCATACTTATGTATGTTATCATCTAATTCTCGTAAAATTTGCGATTTAGGAAGGTTGCTATTTAAAGTTAGAGAAAGAGTAGAAGTCAAACCAATATCCGCCAAATCATCACCTTGAATTGCTTTATTGACTGTTGGATTACTCAACCATAAAATATTTAATAAGTCATCAGCTTTGATTGTTTCTGGTTGATATCCATTTTTCATAAAAATGTTGTCACCATCTATAGAAGCCGAATTATTAACAAACCACGCATTAACTTTGTCAAATTCTCTAAACCTTTTTTTACGTGTTTTTTTTATGTGCAATATTGCAATTGCATCGTGCATAGCAGATTTTTTAGAACTTCGTAGCTTTTCAAAAATTTTGTATTCATCAGAGTATTTGGCTTCTCCCTTTAATTTATCGGTATTGTAAATTATAGAAATTCCAAATTCTCCTATTGTTTTTTCCAAATTATCTGCGATTCTCTCTAAATCACTCTTGTTTAAATTTCTTCTATCGCAGGCATTGTAGACATCTTCGGGATTAACCTTTTTTTGCAGAAAAGACTTGTCATAAAACCTAGCTTTTGTTTCTAGAAGATTAATAGTTTCATCGATTGTGTCTTTGAGTATTCTAGTTTTGAATTTTTGACTTTTAGCTATTTCTAAAAGTGTTCGACAAGTGTGGGTTGATTCTGGTGTGTTTAAGTCGATTAACCCAACCAAGAAATTAGTGTCAAAAAGTAACTCTATATCTCGTGATGCTTCATCTGAATTATACTCAATATATCCTGATATAATTGAACCTAGATAAATATTTTTTATTCTTTCATAAATGGATGGTACTTTTTTAAAGAAATCAACAAATTGCGCTTCAGCTGTATAATCAGTTCCATTTTTTTCATCGTTATGAGAAATATATTTTGATAAATTAAACTTATTTTTCTCGATAAACTTAAAAACAGATTCACTGTCCTTTATCTCTAATTCCGAGGTCTCACAGAAGGATTTGAATAAAACCTCTATCTCTTCTATTTCCTTTGTTTGACTATCAATTATGTCTTCATAATCCGTAAAAGTATATTGATTTAAGCTAAAAGCCCCATCATTATAAAGTACGAAATGAGTAGTGTCTTCGGTATTTATTTCATTTGATATTTCTACCAATATTTTTTTTAGAACAGGAATTGGAAATTCAATTGAGTATAATTCGTTCGCAGTATTTTGAATTTCTAGTAGACTTTTTCCTTGAAAAATACCTCTAGAGTTCATTTTAGATAACGCTCTTTTAATAAGAGGTGTAAAAATATCAATTGGTCCTTTTGCTAAAGTTCCAGTATTTCTAATGTGAGTTAGAAGACTGTAAGTTATTGCTCTTTCTTTATTCATTAATTTATTTCAGTTGGTTTATTCAGCCTTGTAGCTAACTTGTTATATCATAACTTTTATCACTCATATCCCACTAATTAGGTAGGTATTAGCCAGTGTTTTAAATATTTAAAGTCATGAGCTACGAAGTTAATTCTATTTTTTCAAAAACCTATACGTAAAGTTACGTACAGCTGCGCTTCATCAACAACCAAGTTAAAGCCTTCTATTCTAAATAACTTACGGTAAACCGTAATAGTCAATTCATAATAACCAAAACCCTATACAGATCAAACCTGCTTTGATTATGCAAGGTGGTATTAATAAGCTTCAGTGCTATAGTATTTGTCTGCTATAAATGACCTTAGGTGTGTAATTACAGGATGTCCTTTTTTTATTTTATGGCCTTTAAGCTTGTGGTCGGTTCATCTAGAAAATAGTTATGTAGGAATTACATCAGCGATTCGAGAATCAGGAAGCAGGGTACGAGGGCGCTTTAGAATTAGCGAAGTAGGCAATAAGAAATTAAGAAATCTTGTGTTTTTAGCAGCCTTTTCGGCCTATAAATATAACCGAGCCTGCAAAGCCTTATATGATAGAATTGTAGCTAAAGGAAAGCGTGCTGAATTAGCTTAAAGTTACTTGTTTTTTAACTCAGTTCTTTGTTGTAGCCCATTATTTTTCTTGTAATTTTTAATTATATTTTCAGTAAACTTTTCTTTGTTACCTCTTATCATTTCTATCTGTTCTCCTGCATATAAATCGGAATGAAATTCTCGTAGGTTATTATCGCTCCAAATTATTAATTCTACAATTAATGGTGTAAGTGCAATTCCCTTTTCTGTTAATGTGTATATGTTTGTTTTTTTGTTTTCAGGAAGTTTTCTCTTTATTATAATTTTAAATTCCTCAAGCATTTTTAATCTCGAAGACAAAATATTTGTTGCGATAGCTTCTTCACTCTCAATAAAATCTTTAAATGTTTTTTTATTTTCAGTCAGCATTTGCTTAATAATTACTAAAGACCACTTATCTCCAATAATATCAATTGCACTAGTAATTGGGCAGTCGCATCTAAATTTATGTTCCATTTTGTATTACCTTAAAATTATTTTGTAAAAATACATTTTTTTATTTATTACTTGCGAAACAAAAGTAATATATTATCTTTGCTTGCGATTTGCAAGTAATAATTTGATGTAATTAAAATTTAATAAAATGAAAAAAGTATTAGTAACAGGAATTTCAGGATATGTTGGTCTGCACGCAGCGGTGGAATTATTAAAAAATGGATATGCAGTCAAAGGTTCAGTTAGGAATTTATCCAAAAGAGACGAATTAACACGAGCAATTCGTAGAGAAGTTGAGCCCAAAGGTAATTTAGAGTTTTGTGAACTTAATCTTTTAAAAGATGAAGGTTGGAAGGAAGCAATGCAAGATTGTGACTATGTTCTACATATTGCTTCGCCTTATGTTGCAAGTGAGCCCAAAGATGAAAACGAGCTGATAAAGCCTGCTATTGATGGTACACAACGAGCTTTAAAATTTGCTAAAAGTACTGGGGTGAAACGAGTGGTTTTAACTTCTTCTATGGTAGCCATGTTTGGTGATGCAAATAAGTCATTAAGCATAGAACAAGATACTTGGACTAATCCAAATGCTAAAAATATGTCCGCCTATGTAAAAAGTAAAACACTTGCAGAAAAAAGTGCTTGGGATTTTATTGAAACTCAAAAAGGGGATAACAAGTTGGAATTGGTTGTTATTAATCCAGGTCCAATTTGGGGACCAACCTTGTCAGATAAACTCTCTGGTGAATCAATGAATATTGTTAAGGATATGATTACTGGTAAAATGCCAATGCTTGCTAAAGTACGTATGAATATGTCAGATGTAAGAGATATTGCCAATATTCACGTTAAGGCTTTAGAGAACGAGAAGGCTAATGGACAACGATTTGTTGTTGCAACTGAAAATCCATATTCGTTTAAAGAAATGGCTCAAATCTTAAAATCAAATGGAAATGATAAAGTAAGCACTTTAGAAGGTCCAAATTTCTTATTAAAATTTATGTCTAATTTTAATAGCGATTTAAAAGGTATGAAGCCTTTTATCGGAAACACTTATAACGCAGATATTAGCAAAACAAAGGAAGTGTTTAACTGGAAGCCGATTTCTTTTGAAAAGTCCATTTTAGACACCGTTCAATCAGTAAAACAACGATTGAACAAATAGTTGTTTTTCAATTATCACTCGAATTTCAATCAAAATTCGAGTGATTTTTTAATTGGCTACAATGTCTCGCGGATATAAAATTATTCCAAGGTTCTATATCCAGCGTTAAACGAAGGTCGTTTTTTGAGATTTAAAGTCAAGTGACTCATTCTTAATGATCTGGTTTTTTATCTTCAATTGTTAATAAAGTAAAACAAGAGTTTATTACAACTCATAAGCATTGTTATTCACAAAGAACACAGCGTTCACTAAAAAGAGTTTTCCATTTTCCCAGAAGCTTCTAAAAAGCGTGTTGTCTACCATGTAAATAAAACTACCGCTTCCCATGGGTTCTTCGCCAAAGACTAAGGTTTGGTCTAATGCTTTTAAAGCCTGTTGGCCTGCAAAACCAGAATACACTTTGGTATCATTTAAGTATGCCACGTTATAGCCATTTTCTAATATATTGTATGCAGAGCTTCCTAATTTAAGCGTGAAATACTGATCGCTGTAACCAAATGCCATAGGATGCGTTGCGTCTACTTTAGTATTAAAAATGGCTCCTGTAATAAGGTGGTTGCTATACTCGCGTTCGCGATCGGCGTAAGCCGTTAGGTTTTCTTTTTGGTCATCAGCTTCAGGTGTTTTAAAATTAAGACTAAAGCCTTCTTTACCAGCAAAACTTCGCAGTGCACCATCAATAGCAATTACTTTTCCACCAGATTTCACCCAATCTTTTAGCTTTGTTAAGTTGTTTTCGGTAAACACTTTGCCGTAATAGCCATTTGGCAGGATTAATACGTTGTATTTGTTTAAATTGGTTTTGCTAAAATCATCCGTATTTATAGAAGTTAGCGGATAGTGTAATTGTTGCTCAAAGAAATGCCATAGTTCACCATAGCTTAAAGACGATGTGCCTTCACCAGAAAGAATAGCCACCTTTTGTTTGTTTACTAATTTAATATCTGGTGAGCCTATATCTGGTGTGCTTTGTGAAAATCCAGAATTAATTGCTGTTAAAGGTTGTGCATGCTCTTGTGCAATGGTATTTAATTTTGAAACCATTTTTTCAATATGCTTATTGTCTCCTTTGGTGATGATGAGTGACCCACGTTCAAATTTGGTATTATTAGAAGTGAATGGTTTTTCGGTAAACCTTACTTTAAAATTTTGCTTTAATAGTTCGGCTAAAAACTGAGCATCTTCCATAGAATTCCATTTGCTTACATAGCCATAAGCATCGTTTAAGTTTTGAAGTGCTTTTTTGCTTAAAAGTATTCTGCTCTGTACTTGAGAGGTGCTTGCAATAGCATCTAATCCATAGGCATAAGGCAGTGACCAAGCCGTAATATCGTAAGTTAAAGAATCTGAAAGTTTGGTGTTTGGTTCAAATAATACCTTTACCATTTTACCTTTGGGTTGATTGCTATGCACCACTACCGCATTTGCATCTACATTAAAACTACCTTGTTTTCCTGTGGCATAATGGTAACCCGAAACCTTAGTGTTTGTGGCATTTTCGAAAGCAATATGATGTTTATTTAAAAGCGTTTTTAGGCTATTCAATTTATCTTCATTGCCTTTTAAGACGTAGCTTTTGTATTTTAAGTTGGTATTATTAAAGAATTTACCAAACTCGGTATTTAATTGTTTTGCATTTTTTGATGCCATTTCAACTGTAGAAAGTCCTGTGGTTGTATGGTGTGTTAAGCGTTCTACTAATGTTAACACATGGCCTTCGTCATTCAATATGCCTAAACCGGCCATGCCGTGACCGCCTTGCTCATAAGTCATTCCCATGGCTCCCATAAACGTTGGGTAGGTGTCTCCATAACTTGGATACAATAAATCGAAACGTTCTCTGGTAAAGAATAGCCAACCTTCTTTGTCAAAATACTTAGCGTGATTTTGCCCTATTTGTGTTTGAAAATCGCGTTGCCAATCGGTAATAATTTCATGAAGTGGTTCAGCTGCAGGTGCAAAATAGTATGGCTCGTTAATGCCTTGCTCATGAAAATCGACATGCACATGAGGCATCCATTTGTTATAAACCTCTAAACGTTGTTGTGTTTCTACTTGTGTTGCCCAAACCCAATCTCTATTTAAATCAAAGAGGTAATGATTTGGTCGTCCTGCTGGCCAAGGTTCGTTGTGTTCACTAGCTTGTTTGTCAACATCGTATGGTTCGCTTTTGGTTCTGTTGTACCAATTTACGTAACGATCGCGACCATCAGGATTGACGCTTGGGTCAATAATTACAACCGTGTTTTTAAGTAATTCTTGTTGCTCAGTTAATAATTTATATAAGGTAAGCATAGACGCTTCAGAGCTCGATGCTTCATTACCATGTACATTATAACTTAACCAAACAATGGCAATATCTGTTGCCGTTGGTTCGCCTTCTAATAAACCTGCATTTTTTAAATTGTTTTCTCTAATAGTTTCGAGTTGCTTCATATTAGCTTCACTCGTTACAAAAGCCACATACAAATCTCTACGCTCGTTGGTTTTTCCGTAGTTTTCTAGTTTTACTTGATGAGGTGCTGCTTTTTCAACGGCTTTAAAATAATCGATAACCTGATGATTTCTGCTAAATTGTGTGCCAATATCATAACCTAAAAAGTCTGTTGGAGATGGAATGGTTTGCGCTGAAGTTAAGGTTAGGCCGCCAAAAACGACCAAAAGAACTAAGATGAATTTTTGCATTTAATTTAAAATTAAGGTTGTAAGCTAGTAAAGATAGTTAGTGCAACTGAATTAACTAAAAATTAGCAGATAAAAAATTGAAGAGTCTTATCTTTATGCCATAAATAAGTTTGATAATGCCAACCAATTATATTCCGTTTAAGGATACCAATTATTTCTCAGATTTTATATGCGATTATCTCGCTGAAAAAGAAGAGTTAAAAGAATTCTACCATCGTTTTCCTAAGTTGGAAAATTTTGAAGCACAGATAAAAGAAAAAGGTTTGTCTGTTAGAGCGCAGTCTAGAACTATTCTCGTAGAAACTTTAAAGCAGCAATATAAAAACATAGCGACTTCAGAGTTAACAGCAGAACATATTGAACGTCTAAATCTTGAAAATACCTTTACGATTACTACTGGTCATCAATTAAACTTATTTACAGGACCATTGTATTTTTTGTACAAGATTATTTCTACGATAAACCTAGCAAAGGAATTACAAACAGCATATCCAGAGTACAATTTTGTGCCTATGTATTGGATGGCTTCTGAGGACCATGATTTTGAAGAAATCAATTATTTCAATTTTAAAGGCAAAAAGATTCAGTGGAATTCTGATCAAACAGGAGCTGTTGGTCATTTTAATACCGAAGGTTTAGATGAAGTATTCGAAGTGATTTCTTTAGAATTTGGAGGTGGAAAAAATGCAGAACAACTAAAAACATGGTTTAAGGAAGGGTATCTTAAACATCATAATTTAGCAGATGCTACACGTTATTTGGCTAATGCATTATTTGGTGAACATGGTTTAGTGATTATAGATGCCGATGATAGAGAGCTGAAACGTCTGTTTATTCCGCAGATGAAACAAGAAATGCTAGAACAAACAGCATTTAAAACCGTTTCTGAAACCAATAAGAAATTAGAAGATTTAGAATTAAAGATTCAAGTCAATCCGAGAGAAATCAACCTCTTTTATATTAAAAATGGTCTACGCGAGCGTATTGTAGAAAGTGAAGGAGTGTATTCGGTACTAGATACTGATATTTCTTGGAGCAAGAGTGAGCTACTAGAGCATCTTGATAAATTTCCGGAGCGATTTTCGCCAAACGTGATTATGCGACCTTTATATCAAGAAGTGATTTTACCAAACCTCTGTTACATTGGTGGAGGTGGAGAAATGATTTATTGGTTACAATTAAAATCTAATTTTGAAGCGCAGAACGTTACATTTCCGATGTTGTTATTACGAAATTCGGCCTTAATAAAAACGACTAAACAAGCCGAAAAGCTTGAAAAATTAAATATTTCTGACAAAGATTTATTTTTAGATAGACATTCGTTTATTAATAAAAAAGTCAGAAAAATATCGAATATAGATATTGACTTTTCTGAACAAATTCAACATTTAGAAACCCAGTTTAAAGGACTTTATGATTTAGCAGAACAGACTGATAAATCCTTTGTTGGTGCTGTAAAAGCCCAAGAAGTCAAACAATTAAAAGGCTTAAAACATCTAGAAAAACGATTGTTAACAGCCCAAAAACGGAAATTAGCAGACCAAATTGAACGTTGTACAGCATTGCAAGAACAATTGTTTCCTAATCAAAGTTTACAAGAACGAAACACTAATTTTTCGGAATTGTATTTAGAGTTTGGAGAGCAATTAATTCCAGAATTACTAAAAGTCTTAGAGCCATTGAAAGGTGAGTTCTTAATATTAAATTTAAAATAGTCCATGCACAAGATTGATATAGAGTTGGTAGAAATGACCTTAGATGTCATGAAATATGTCATCGGACGCGTTTCTGCAACCGAACATCAAATAGGAAAACCTAAAAAATCAGAAGAATTAAAAGCATTAGTTGGCGAAACTGTAACACCTGATGGTGTTGGAGGTGAATATGCGTTTAACCTTTGGAAAGCGCATTTAGCAAAAGCTAATGTGCCTGTAGATCATCCAAGAAACTTAGCCTTTGTGCCAGCTTCGCCAACTAAGGCAGCCATTATGTTCGATTTAATTACGTCGGCATCAAGTATACATGGCGCGTATTGGATGGAAGGTGCAGGAGGTATTTTTTGTGAAAACGAAGCCATGAAATGGATTGTGTCTTTAACTGGTTTACCAGAAGGTGCTTTTGGGGTTTTTACAAGTGGAGGCACAGCAGCTAATTTATCTGCGATTGTTACTGCCAGAGAACATTGGAGAGAAAATCCGGAGTTTAAGCGCGAAAAAGGATTAATTGTCACGTCAATAGGAGCACATTCCTCTATAAAAGCCATGGCAAAAGTGGCTGATGTGGATATTGTTTTGGTAGATTCTGAAGAGCATTTAACAGGCGAAGCACTTAAAGAAACGATTGCAACATTAACCGAACACCAACGCAAATGTTTATTCGCTGTTGTAGCAACAGGAGGAACCACTAATGCCGGAATTATTGACGATTTAGATAGTATAGCCAAAGTTTGTGAAGAAGAGAATTTATGGTTTCACGTCGATGCGGCTTATGGAGGAGGCGCTTTGGTGGCTGATTCTGTACGTCATTTATTTAAGGGTATAGAAAAAGCCGATAGTATTACCATTGATCCGCATAAATGGATGTTTTCACCATACGATTGTGGTGCTGTAATTTATAAGAATATGGAATTGGCAAAAAATGCCCATTCGCAACAAGGCTCATATCTCGAAATATTTAAGGATGAAGGAGCACATGGATTTAATCCAACCGATTACCAAATTCAATTGACGCGTAGAGTTAGAGGTTTACCTTTATGGTTCTCTTTAGCAACACATGGTACGGACCGTTATAAAGAAGCTGTAGAACGTGGTTTGGAATTGGCACAAATAGCAGGACGACTCATTGAAGCGCATCCAGATTTGGAATTGGTGAGAGCACCAAGTTTATCTTGTGTTTTATACAGAAGAATAGGTTGGAAACCCGAAGATTACACACACTGGACCTACGAAAACCATGAAAAAGGATTCGCATTAGTGACACCAACCAAATGGAAAAATGGTGATACCTATGAAACTTGTTCGCGTTTTTGTTTTATCAATCCTGATACTACCGAAAAGGATATTGCTATGATTCTAGACAGTATGGTCTAGTCTAAGTTCACTAAATGTAATGTAGTAAATTGATGAATTATTTGATGGATTTGTGATATTAACTTAATAACACAAAAGCGGATTTTATGTTAAAAACTTAATCTAAAAAATTGTAAATCGTAAATCGTAATTCGCAAATCAATCCTTATTTTTGCGCATGCAACACAACAAAGTCCTAATTTTAGATTTCGGATCGCAATACACACAGCTTATTGCGCGACGCGTCAGAGAGTTAAACATCTACTGCGAAATTCACCCATTTAACAAAATTCCTTCAGATTCAGAGAGCTTTAAAGCCGTCATATTATCTGGTAGTCCAAACTCAGTGCGAGGCGAAGATGTGCTTCATCCTGATTTAGAGACTATCAGAGGGAAAAAACCAATGCTAGCCGTTTGTTATGGCGCGCAATATTTGGCACATTTTTCAGGAGGCGAAGTCGCAGAATCAAATACTAGAGAATACGGAAGAGCAAATTTGGCTTTTATAAAGTCTGATGAAGATTTCTTTGAAAATATTCATGAAGGGAGTCAAGTTTGGATGAGTCATAGTGACACCATTAAACAATTACCAACAAACGGTGTGCTTTTAGCAAGTACGAGTGATGTTACAAATGCTGCTTACAGAATAGAAGGCGAGCAAACATATGCGATTCAATTTCATCCTGAAGTGTACCATACTACAGATGGACATCAATTATTACAGAACTTTTTAGTTAAAATAGCTGCGGTTGAACAAGATTGGACACCCAATGCTTTTGTTGAAGAAACGGTTCAAGATTTAAAAGAAAAACTAGGCGACGATAAAGTGGTATTAGGTTTATCTGGCGGAGTAGATTCTTCAGTCGCTGCCATGTTATTACACAAAGCTATTGGTAAAAATCTCTACTGTATTTTTGTAAATAATGGATTGCTACGTAAAAATGAATTCAAAGATGTATTGCATCAATACGAAGGCATGGGATTAAACGTTAAAGGAGTAGATGCTTCGGCACGCTTTTTGAATGCCTTAAAAGGATTGAGTGATCCAGAACAGAAAAGAAAAGCTATTGGAGCTGAATTTATCGCTGTTTTTGATGACGAAGCACATTTAATACAAGATGTAAAATGGTTAGCACAAGGTACAATATATCCGGATGTGATAGAAAGTGTTTCTGCAACAGGAGGCCCAAGTGCAACCATAAAGAGTCATCATAATGTTGGTGGATTACCAGATTATATGAAGCTAAGTGTGGTAGAGCCCTTACGCGCTTTATTTAAAGATGAAGTAAGACGTGTTGGAGCGTCAATGAATATGGACAGTCAGCTGTTAGGTCGTCACCCATTTCCAGGTCCAGGATTAGCAATTCGAATTCTTGGAGATCTAACTGAAGAAAAAGTACGTATATTACAAGAGGTCGATGCTATTTTTATTAATAACCTTCGTTCTTGGAATTTATACGATAAAGTTTGGCAAGCAGGAGCTATGTTGTTGCCAGTGAATAGTGTAGGTGTCATGGGAGACGAACGTACTTACGAAAAATGTGTAGCTTTGAGAGCTGTAGAAAGTACAGACGGCATGACGGCAGATTGGGTAAATTTACCATATGAGTTTTTGCAAAAAACCTCAAATGAAATTATAAATAAAGTAAAAGGTGTTAATAGAGTGGTATACGATATCAGCTCAAAACCACCAGCTACGATTGAGTGGGAATAAAAAATAAGAACAAATTGCTTAGCAATGTCAAAGTACAGTTTGTTGTAAAATAGAATACATGAAGAACATTTTAACCATCATATTAATTGCGTTTACCTTTGGTTTAACGGCTCAAAATTATATTGAGCATACGGTAAAAACAGGGGAAACAATAGAGAGTATTTCTAAGAAGTATTTAGTAACTCCTTTTGATATTTACGCACTTAATCCTGATGCAAAACGTAAATTTCAGCCTAATACAATATTGATTATTCCGAATTCAAAAATAAAGAATGAACCAGTTGTAGGAGAAAGCAGAGAACTTATTGACTATAAAAATCATAAGGTAAAACGTAAAGAAACGTTATATGGTTTAGCACAAAAATATAACGTTTCTGAAGATGAGATAAAGAAAGCAAATCGATTCTTGTATTCTGAAAACCTTAAAAAAGGAGATAAAATTAGAATTCCAAGGTATAGAACAGTTGTTTCTAAGCAAACCTTGACCAATACCGTAAAAAAATATACTGTATTACCTAAGGAGGGCAAATGGAGAATTGCCTATAAATTTGGCATTACTGTCGCAGAATTAGAAGCTTTAAATCCTTTTATGAATGAAACCATTCAGCCAGGAGACGAGCTTAATGTGCCAAATATTGAAGATAAAGAAGAAAAAACAGTAGAAGCAAGTTTTGGTTTTTATGAAGTATTGCCAAAAGAAACATTTTATAGCCTTAAAGGGAAACTTAATTTAACACAAGAACAATTAGAGCAATTAAATCCTGAATTAAAAACAACAGGTTTAAAAGCAGGAATGGTGTTAAAGGTGCCAGCAGATGTAGATACAACAGGACGTATGGCAACTGTAGGTAAAACAAACTTAAAAACGAGTTTAATAAACTTTAAGACTAAAAAAATAGCCTTAATGATGCCTTATCAGCTGCACCGAATTGATGTAGATTCTGTTGAAGAAGTTAAAGACCAAATTAAAAATAGTAGACGTTTATCGGCTGTTTTAGATTTTCATGTTGGTGTATTAATGGCTTTAGATTCGGCAAAGCAATTAGGGATTTCAACAGACTTAAAGGTTTTAGATACACGTTATAATATTGCAGCGACAAGAACGTTATTAGACGAAAATGATTTTTCAGATTACGATGCGGTTATTGGTCCAATGGAAGAGACGAGTTTTAATCGTGTGGCCATGGCATTAAAGGCAAATCATGTTCCTGTAATTGCAGCGATGAATAAACCTAAGGAAGTTTATAGCAATGTATTTCAAACCATTCCAGACGATAAATTGTTGCGCAAGGCAATGGTAGATTTTGTAAAAGCAGATAGCTTAAAGACAAAAGTTGTTATTATTTCTGATCAAGCTCATAAAGTAGGAAGTCAAGCTCTACAAAACGAGTTTCCAAACTCGAAACTCATATTATCGAGAATGGATAAGAAAAATAAAACTAAAGATGCGCATTATATTTATCCTGCAGATATACAAAATGTGTTTTCTGCTGGTAAAACATATGTGTTTTTACAAACCAATAATAACTCGTTTATTTCTAGTGTAATAAGTTTATTAAATGGTTTAGTGGTAAATAAAACTGAAATAGTTTTAGTAACAACAGATAAGAATAAAGCATTTGAAGGTAAAGATATAGACAATATTAGTTTGTCTAAATTAAAGTTTCATTATCCTTCTATACATAAAGATTTTGATGAAACAAAGTCTAACGGTTTTGTTAAAGCTTACAGAAAAGCATATGGTGTTTCACCGAGTAAGTATGCTGCTCGTGGGTTTGATATAACATTAGATCTTTTAATGCGATTGGCTTCTGCAGAAAATTTATATATTGCTTCTAAAGATACTATTGAAACAGAGTATATAGAAAATAAATTTAGATATAATAAAGTGCTTTTTGGAGGTTATGTTAATCAAGCGGTTTACGTTGTAAAGTTTGATGATTTACGAATTGTAGAAGCAAAATAGTAGCAAGAATACCCTCAAAAAAAGCTTATAGATTATATCCTAAATATTAAAATTAATCATCCTTGAAAAGCTTACTTATATTTTTTACTTTATTATGTGTTGGGAGTTTTTCTAATGAAGAAACCGTAACTTGGGATGAAACATCTAAGCTTACTTGGGCAGATTTTAAGGCAGAGCCAGATGCAGAATCCGATGCTGTTGCTTTAACGGCCTCAGGGATTACCTTTGGCTATTCTCTAAAGACGGCTGGTAAAAGAATTGCAGCGGTTTCAACCACTGTAGAAGCTCATTTTTATCCTAATAAATCGTGGTATTTAAAAGATAAAGGAAACGCTCATATTTTAGCTCACGAGCAATTGCATTTTGATATAACAGAACTCTACGCACGAAAGTTTAGACAACAATTAGCTGAGCTTGAGGTTAATCAAAATATAAAAGCGCAGATGAATGCATTGCACAATGCCATTAACGAGGCTGTTAGCAAAACTCAAAAACGTTATGACCAAGAGACTATGCATTCTATGAATATTGAAAAACAAAAAGAATGGGAAGTTTTTATTGGGAAAGAGCTTAAAGCTTTAGATCAATTTAAATAGTAATTGTTTGAAAGCTAGTACTTCATTTATCAATTCTATAAAAAGCAATACGCTACTTTTATTTACACATAAAATTTAATTAAAATGGAATTAGATGGCACGGTTTTAATTGAATTGGCACATTATAAAATGCCTTTTGGTAAATACAAAGATCAATATCTCGTAGATATTCCAGAATATTATTACATCTGGTACCAACAAAAAGGGTTTCCTCAAGGTAAGCTAGGAAAGATGATGGCACAAATGTGTGATATTAAAATTAACGGTTTAGAAGAGTTAATTTATACCATCCGAAGAGATTTTAGGAAGTGATATTAGAGGGTTGTCTTAATGCTGACCTAAGTAATTTGTAGTAATAGTTTCCGCTTTTTTATGCTTTGTTTTTTTATCGTCCTCCACTCAATATCTTAAGAAAATCATACTTTTTTGTGACTAAAAAAAAGACATATACAAGAAGTAAGGCCATTGCAATTTGAGCAACTATTTTTAGTATTGGATCCTCAATAAACGTGGTTAATATAGGATATGAGATTACAATAATAGGAGAGTGGTACAAATGCAGTAAATAAGAAAATCTACCTGTATTATAAAACTTAATTTGAATATCTATTAATAGAATAAATATCAAAAATGCGATAGGAAATTTTAGAAAATCAATGTAGAAAAAACCTAAAATAACACTTAAGATAACAGAGGTAATGATTAAGGTTTTTTTATCAATCTTGTTGTGATATTTTGAGTATAAAACACCAATTAAAAATAAAAACGCGACATCTAACCTTAAGATTAGTGTGCCAAATAATAAGAAAGGGAGTATAACAAATAGCGTTTTAAACTCTTTTTGAGTGACTAAAGCAATGATTGAAAAAATAACAAATATGTCTCTTATGAAATAGGTAGGCGGATTTATTGGAGCTGAGTTTAAAGAGAAGAGCCCTTCTGTTATTAGAGACAAATCAAAACTTAATCGATTTAGAGGATTATATCCTAAAATATAGTACACAAACAAGACTAAAATTAAAACAACCATATTGGCAATTAGATATGGAATTAATAAACTTTTAATCTTTTTAAAAAATAAATTTTGTTTATGTCTAGATACTTCAAAATATAAATAACCTGAAATTATTGAAAGAATAGCAGTGCCATAAGGCGGAATTTGTTCTACTATAACATAAGCTATACCATATTCCAATTCATTTTTAGTATGAGTAAATACAATTAGTATTACTGCAATTAACCTAATTAATTCGATACTTGGTTTCATTCAATTAACTGTTGTCAATGTCTTTATATGGATATGCAAGCATTTTTATACTTCTATATATTAAAGTTGTTGCAGTATTCTATGTAAATGTTTTATATAAAATGTAAAACGAAGGTAGAAGAAATATTTAGAAAGACAAACCTTCAAATTTTTAAGACAGGTTTCTCTGGGTTTTAAATTTTTTTCAAAACGAGTAACCCTTGCACTTATTTTAATTCGCCTCTTGATTAATGTGCTTAAATTAATACTATGTTTTAGGAATGTGTGTTTAGAACTGCAAGTGTCTTTTTCTCATTTAAAATTTCCGATACATCTGTTCGATTAGCATTTCTTTTATAGCGTATATGCTTAGTGTATTCCCTTAATTGGTTTTAAGTAGTAATCCTTTTATCATCTAAAAGCATTGTGAGCTTGTTTTTAGCGTGTAATGTATTATGAAATGGTGTTTGTAATGACTTGACAGTCATTGTGTAAGTTCGTTATTTGTTTGTGGTAGTCCATAAAAATAAGAACATATTAACAAACCATAAACAATTCATAGATAACTCGTTTTATTTCGTAAATTTGCCTGCGTTTAACAGCGCAATATGACCACAAACCCTAAATATATATTTGTAACAGGAGGCGTGTCTTCTTCTCTAGGAAAAGGCATAATAGCAGCATCTCTAGCTAAACTCTTGCAAGCACAAGGTTACAGAGCAACCATTCAAAAATTAGATCCGTACATTAACATTGATCCAGGAACTCTAAATCCGTATGAACATGGCGAATGTTACGTTACAGATGATGGAGCAGAAACTGACTTAGATCTGGGCCATTATGAACGTTTTTTAAACGTACCAACATCGCAGGCTAACAACGTTACAACTGGTAGAATCTATCAAAGTGTAATAGATAAGGAAAGACGTGGTGAGTTTTTAGGTAAAACGGTTCAAGTTATTCCACATATTACCGACGAGATTAAACGAAGAATTCAAATTCTTGGAAACTCTGGAGATTATGATATCGTGATAACTGAAATCGGTGGAACCGTTGGAGATATAGAGTCTTTGCCATACATTGAAGCTGTAAGACAGCTAGAATGGGATTTAGGAGAACACAATACATGTGTTATTCATTTAACCCTAGTACCTTATCTTTCTGCAGCAGGAGAATTAAAAACCAAACCAACCCAACACAGTGTAAAAACATTGATGGAAAGTGGTGTACAAGCTGATGTTTTGGTCTGTAGAACAGAGCACAAACTTAGCGATAGTATTAAAACAAAGTTGGCACGTTTTTGTAATGTAAAAAAGGAAGCGGTTATAGAATCTATAGATGCTTCAACTATTTACGATGTGCCAAATTTAATGTTAGAAGAAGGTTTGGATAAAGTTGTTTTAAATCAGCTACAACTCAAAAGTGATGTGCCAGATTTGAAACGTTGGAATGAATTTTTAAAACGTCATAAAAATCCTAAAAGCGAAGTTACTATTGGTTTAATTGGAAAATATGTAGAGCTTCAGGATTCTTATAAATCTATTTTAGAGTCATTTATTCATGCTGGAGCAGAAAATGAAGTTAAGGTTAATGTAGAGCCTATTCATTCAGAATATTTATCTAAGAGTAATATTGACTTTAAGCTAGGTCATTTGGATGGTGTTTTAGTTGCACCTGGATTTGGCGAACGTGGTATTGAAGGTAAAATTGAAGCGGTACGTTTTGTACGTGAACAAAATATTCCTTTTTTAGGTATTTGTTTAGGTATGCAAATGGCCGTTATAGAATATGCTAGAAACGTACTAAATCTTAAAGACGCGAATTCTGTAGAAATGGATGAGCAAACTCCAGATCCTGTAATTAATTTAATGGCGTCACAAAAAGATGTGGTTAATAAAGGAGGTACTATGCGTTTAGGTACTTGGGATTGTAATCTAGAAAAAGATAGTATTGCTTATAAGGTATATAAAACCGAAACGATTACAGAAAGACATAGACATCGTTTTGAGTTTAATAGCGATTATAAAGCTCAATTTGAAAAGTCAGGTATGAAAGCTACAGGTTTTAATCCAGAAACGGGCTTAGTAGAAATTGTAGAAATACCAGAAAACAATTGGTTTGTTGGTGTTCAGTACCATCCAGAGTATAAGAGTACAGTGAAAAATCCACATCCATTATTTGTCGCTTTTGTGGCTGCAACATTAAAATATAAAAAGAAAAAATAATAAAAAAATGTGCCACTTTGGCGCAAAATAGATTTTGGATAACTATTTGAGTTATGCAATTGTTACCATACAAGACCTGTTGGGTTTCTCTAACCTTACGGGTCTAAAACTGAAAAATAAACATGGAAGAAAAAAAATTCGATATTAAATCTATAATAGGTTTTATCCTCATATTCGGAATTTTGGTATTTATGATGTACCAAAATCAGCCCACTCCAGAAGAGCTCGAAGCACAGAAAAAAGCAGAGCAAGAAAAATTGGAAGCTGAGAAGAACAGCAGTAAGCAAACTGAAACTTTGGTTACCACTTCAGAAGATTATGGAACTTCTCAGGTTTTAGATTCAACACAGCTTGTTGCTGCTCAAAGTAAATTAGGAGCATTATCTTATGCTTTAACAGTGCCAGGAGAAGCAATAACAACCGTTAATACAGATGTTTTTGAACTAAAATTTAACAGAAAAGGTGGTTATTTAGCAGAAGTAAAGCTGAAGAATTTTGTAGACTATGATTCGGTGCCAATTTATTTAATTAAGGATGGTAATAGTGCTTTTAATATCACCTTTGGTACATCGGATAATCGTACATTCAATTCTAAAGATTTACCATTTCAACCTAGTGTAACTAAAAGCGGAGACCATACCGTTGTGTCTATGAAACTTAAAGTTTCTGAAACTGCATTTTTAGAATACCGTTATGAGTTGAAACCAAATGACTATATGATTGATTTCTCAGTTAAATCTCAAGGGTTAAGTGGAGTTTTTAATACATCACAACCTTTAGAACTCAATTGGGATTTAAAAGCGTACCGTCATGCAAAAAGTATCAGTTACGAGAATAGATATACAGATATTCATTACGAGCACGAAAACGGTAAACCAGATTATACAGGTGCAAGAGATACCGAAGAGGATTTAGAAGATGTCACTTGGATTGGTTATAAACAACATTTCTTTACTTCTGTTTTATTAACAGATAAAGCTTTTAAAAGGGCAAGAATAGAAGCTGAAGATTTAGTTGAAGATGAGGAAATAGATACTGTTTTTACAAAACAATTTTCATCTAAAATTCCATTAGCATACCAAGGTGGTGAGATAAATCAACCTATGGACTTTTATTTTGGACCAAGTGATTTTAAGGTTTTAAACAGCTATGGTAGAAATTTAGATGAAATTGTACCATTTGGTTGGGGCATTTTTGGGTGGATAAACCGCTATATCTTTATGCCTTTATTTTCATTTTTAGGTAGTTTCCTTCCTTATGGAATTGCTATTGTTGTTATGACTATTTTAACTAAAATAGTACTGTCATTTGTACAATACAAACAATTTTTGTCTCAGGCTAAAATGAAAATTTTAAAGCCAGAATTAGATGCTGTTAGAGAAAAGTACAAAGACAACAAATTAAAAGCACAGCAAGAAACTATGGCTATTCAAAGTCGAGCAGGTGCCAGTCCGCTAAGTGGTTGTTTGCCTGGTCTAATGCAAATCCCTGTGTTTTATGCCTTGTTTCAATTTTTCCCATCAGCTTTCGATTTAAGACAGCAACCGTTTTTATGGGCTAAAGATTTAAGTTCTTACGATTCTATTTTAGACTTACCTTTTCATATTCCTTTTTATGGTAGTCATGTTAGTTTATTTCCAATTTTAGCTGCTATTGCTATTTTCTTCTATATGAAAATGACAACAGGTCAGCAAATGGCAACACAGCCAACTCAAGAAGGGATGCCAGATATGGCAAAAATGATGAAGTATATGATTTACTTCTCTCCACTTTTAATGTTGGTATTCTTTAATAACTATGCTTCTGGATTAAGTTTATATTACTTTATCTCTAACTTAATTAGTATTGGTATTATGTTAGTAATCAAAAATTATATTATTGATGAAGAAAAAGTGCTAGCTAAGATTGAAGTAAGTAAAACAAAGCCTAAGAAACAAAACAAGTTTCAAAAGAAAATGGCAGAGATGATGGAGCAAGCAGAGCAACAAAAACAAGCACAACAAAAAGGCAAAAAGAAATAATCATTTTTGTCTAAATACTAATAATTAAATTATAGCCTCAACATTTTTGTCGAGGCTATTTTATTAAATGATTTTAACGCGCAGAAAACAACGTTTTTAAGGATGCAGATACAAGGGGATTGTAGATTGTCTTAATCTGATTTAAGGCAGTATTTATCTTTTCTTAAATAGGATAATAAAAAAAGACCCAAACCTTTTACAGTTTGAGCCTCTTAACTAATTAATCAACCTAAAAAGTTGTGAGGTTATATGCCTCATTATTTTATTTATTGCATTGGTAAAAGCACCATGTCAATAACATGTACAACACCATTCATAGATTGGATGTCTACTAAACTAGTAACAATATTACTGACGCGGTTATTAGAGTCCGTTAAAGTAAATGCAGAATTATCAGCAGTAATTTCACCGCCTAATGTCATAACAGCTCCGTTTGGTAAACCGCTAGATTGTATGTTGCCACTAACGATATGATAGGTTAATACAGCGTCAACTGTTGCAGGATCTAAATCTGCAAGAGCAGTATTTCCTGAAGGATCTAATTCTACTAATAAATTAGCGAAAGCATCGTTAGTTGGTGCAAATACTGTAAATGGTCCAGCAGTAGCATCAGATACTGTAGCAATGTATGGTACTGTTGGTGTACCCGAATCAGCTAATTCTAATGCTGCCACTAAATTTGATAAAGCAGGATTAGTAGTCGCAAAGGTTGCGATTGTAGGTAAGCCAATGACTTCATCAACAATATGTACAATTCCATTGCTTGCAACATTATCTGCATTTGTAACTGTTGAAGATCCATTCAACATCACTCCATTAGAAGTGGTAAAGTACAAACTTAAATTTGCCTCATTAGGTCCTGTTGCTGCAGTATTGGTATAACCAGATTCAGCATCAACTAAGTTTGTAGATGTTAGAGTGCTACCAATAATAACATGGTTTAATAAAATGTTTTTAACTAAGGCTTTTTCAGCTGTAGACAAGTTGTCTAGATCTAAACCAGTATCCGATAGTAATTGTGCAAATGCATCATTACTAGGGGCAAATACAGTAAAAGGACCTTCACCTTGTAAGGTTGTGACTAAGTCTGTTGCTTGCAATGCTGCAGCTAAAGACGTTAAATTGTTTTCTATGGCGATGTCAACCACTGTTGTTTGCGTCGGTGATGTCCCATTGTCATCATCATCACTACAAGCAGTAATACCTACAACCAATAGAAATACTGTAAGTAATTTGAAGTTTTTTGAAATAATTTTCATTGTTTTGAGTTTTATATTGTTCAACATTGCAAACTTATATCAGTTTGTTTAACAAAAATACGAAATGATTAAACAAAAAGTTTTTACGATTTTCACTTTAACACTATTTTTAACATCTGTCTATGCTCAAAATCCAGTGAATCAATTTGATAAAGACGGGCTACGACACGGTATTTGGACTAAAAATTATCATAACACAGATCAAAAACGTTATGAAGGGGTATTTAAGCATGGTAAAGAAATTGACTCATTTAAATACTATACGTTATCTGCAGGAAAAAGTGTTTTGAGTGCTATAAAAGTTTTTAATGAAAAAGACAGTATTGCAGATGTTACTTTTTTAGCTTCAACTAAAAAAGTGATTAGTGAAGGTAAAATGAATGGTAAACGATTTATTGGTACATGGACGTTTTACCATAAAAACTCTTCGGCCAAAATGATTGTTGAAAATTATAATGAAAACGGGTTACTAGAAGGTGAGCGCTTTGTTTATTTTAAAAATGGATTGGTAGCAGAAAGTGCTCATTATAAAAATGGCTTATTACATGGAGAATCAAAATGGTTTTCAGAAAAGAATGTATTGTTAAGGCATACACATTATAAAGACGATCATTTAGAAGGTAAAACCATTAATTATGATGCTAATGGTAATATAACTTCAGAAGGTAATTATATTAAAAGCCAGAAAAAAGGCATTTGGAAATATTATAAAGATGGTAAGCTTACAAAAAAAATAGACCACACCACACAAGAAGTGTTATACAAGAAAGAATAGTTTAAAACTATATAATGCATAGAATTTCAGAATGGCAATCTTAATAGGATTGCCTTTTTTATTTTGTAATTTTGCCGAAGTTTTTCGAACTAAAATGGTATTATTATTATTATTATTATAATGTTAGTGTTTTAGGTTGTCCTCTTAAAAGGACTGGAGGGATGTTTAAAAAAGCATCTAGTTATTAATTAAAAAGAGATACTTGCTTTTGCAGGTAATTAATATGAAAAGAGTCATTGTAGGACTTTCGGGAGGAGTAGATTCTAGTGTTGCAGCCTATCTTTTAAAAGCGCAAGGTTATGAGGTTATAGGTCTGTTTATGAAAAATTGGCATGATGATTCCGTAACCATTTCAGACGAATGTCCTTGGTTAGAAGATAGTAACGATGCCATGCTTGTGGCAGATAAATTAGGTATTCCTTTTCAAACGGTCGATTTAAGCGTGCAATACAAAGAACGTATTGTAGATTATATGTTTAATGAATATGAAAAAGGACGCACACCAAATCCTGATGTCCTTTGCAACCGTGAAATAAAGTTTGATGTCTTTATGGATATCGCTTTAGAATTAGGTGCAGATTACGTGGCAACGGGGCATTATTGTAGAAAAGGCACGATTGAAAAAGACGGAAAACAAATCCATCAGTTGTTAGCTGGAGCAGATGATAATAAAGACCAATCGTATTTTCTTTGTCAATTATCACAACAGCAATTGGCAAAAGCATTATTTCCTATTGGAGAATTACAAAAACCAGAAGTAAGAGCAATAGCCAAAGCTCAAGGTTTAATAACAGCCGAAAAGAAAGATTCTCAAGGTTTATGTTTTATAGGAAAAGTAAGATTGCCAGAGTTTTTGCAACAGCAACTAAAACCAAAAGAGGGGTATATTGTTGAGGTGGCAGATACATTTGAAATGTATAGCCAAGTTTTACCACAATTTGATTCTAAAGAGAATGAATTAGAATTCTTATCTAAAAAACCAACATATCATTTAACAGATGGAACAGTAGTTGGTAAGCATCAAGGAGCACATTATTTTACTAAAGGTCAACGAAAAGGTTTGGGCGTTGGAGGTACTGTAGAGCCATTATTTGTAATTGACACTGACGTTAAAGAAAATATAATATATACAGGTCAAGGTAAACAACATCCTGGTTTATACAGAAATGTGTTGTTTGTTACCAATGAAGAACTGCATTGGGTTAGAGAAGATTTAGCTTTAAAGGACGGTGAAACAATGTCTGTAATGGCTAGAATTCGCTATAGACAAAATTTAGAAAAGGCCACCTTATATAAGGTTAATTCTGGTATGTATGTAGAGTTTGAAAATAAGCAGTCTGCAATTACCGAAGGTCAATTTGTTGCTTGGTATTTGGAAGATGAATTACTAGGTTCGGGAGTTATTTCCTAAATTACAGTTGATGTATTTAGGTGTTTATGATTGAACAATTTGTGTTTTTAACCATAAGGTAGTTCACTAATAACTATATTTTTAAGTTCAATAATTAATGGTCCTATGAAAAAGATTTTTACACTTCTATGTTTAGTGGTTATCGCTAACAGTTTTGCGCAACAAGATGCATGGGTTTATTTTACAGATAAACCAAACGTTGCCGCTTCAATAGCAAACCCAATTAGTATACTCACTCAAAAAGCAATAGATAGAAAACAAAATCATAATGTGGCTATTGACGAACGTGATGTGCCCGTAAATGAAATTTATATTTCAGATATAAAAGCCCAAACAGGAATTACAGCCTTAGCAAAATCGAAATGGTTTAATGCGGTTCATGTTAGAGGAACAGAAGAAGCTATAAATGCTTTAAGTAGTCTAACGTTTGTAGAACGTATAGATTTTGCAGATCATAATTTGAATTCTGCATCACGAAGTTATACAAGCCTAAATAAGACCGAAATTGAAGGGGAAACAATTGCATTTACTTATGGGGATACTCAAAATCAAGTAGAAATGATTAATGTAGATAATCTTCATTTAGCGGATTTTACAGGAGAAGGTATAACTATTGCTGTTATGGATTCTGGCTTCCCCAATGCAAATACTATGGGTGCATTTCAGCGGTTACGAGATAACAATGATTTGTTAGATGGTTATGATTTTGTAGATAGAACCTCAGAAATATATGCATTTACAGGTAGTAATCACGGTACAAAAGTATTGAGTACTATGGCTGGTTTTATTCAAGATCAGTTTGTAGGAACAGCGCCAGATGCTTCTTATTATTTATTTAGAACAGAAGATTCTGGAAGTGAAAATCCTGTAGAAGAAAGTTATTGGGTAGAAGCAGCCGAGCGCGCAGATAGTTTAGGTGTAGATATGATTAATACATCTCTAGGGTATCGTATGTTTGACAATCCTAATTACGATTATACTCCCGCAGATATGAATGGGCAAGTCACCTTTATTGCTAAAGGAGCTGCTATTGCCGTAGAAAAAGGAATCTTAGTTGTGGTAAGTGCAGGTAACTCTGGCGCAACAGATTGGCAAACCGTTGGGTCTCCTGGCGACTCTCCAGCTGTGTTGTCTATTGGAGCTGTAGATGAAAATGGCGACTATGTAGCTTTTAGTTCACAAGGAGGAGCAGCACAAATAGGTTATCAAAAACCAGATGTAGTGGCTAGAGGTGGAGCTGCTTATATTATAAATGAGTTTAATAGTATTGTTCAAAATAATGGGACTTCTTTTAGTGGACCTATTCTTTGTGGAGGTATTGCGTCATTATGGCAAGCCATTCCAGATGCTTCACCTACAGAAATTATGGATTATGTTAGGCAATCTGCATCACAATTTAATGCGCCTGATGATTTTTTAGGCTATGGGATACCAGATTTAGATCTAGCCCTAAGTAATGCCTTATCTATAGATAAATCTCAAATTGAAAACTTTAGTTTTTATCCAAATCCAGTAGAAACAAGACTTAATATTAAAATACCTTCTACTGTAAATCAATTAGAAGTGTCAATTTATAATCAATTGGGTCAAGAGGTTTTGAATCAATGGATAACTAAAGATTTAAGTTTTGTCAATGTATCAGATTTAGCTTCAGGGATTTATTTCATTAAATTGGCTACAACAAATAATTCTAAAACAGTTAAGTTCATTAAAGGTCAAAGTCATAATTAATGTCAGTTTAAGTGATTTTGAGGTATGAGAAATTGTATCGAGAACTGTGTGGACTACAATTCCTGTGGTATACTAAAAATTAACCTCAATTTCAATCGTGAAATTCACTTGAATTACCGAAATTTATACACTATTATAACAGATATAATTTTAGAATATGGCAAATAGAATCACATCACTATTCAATATAAAATATCCAATTATTCAAGCGGGAATGATTTGGAATAGCGGCTGGAAATTAGCATCTGCAGCAAGTAATTCAGGAATCTTAGGTTTAATTGGAGCAGGTTCTATGTATCCAGATGTTTTACGAGAACACATACAAAAATGTAAAGCTGCAACAGATCAACCATTTGGTGTTAATGTACCAATGTTATATCCAAATGTTCAGGAAATCATGGATATTATTGTTGAAGAAGGTGTAAAAGTTGTCTTTACTTCTGCAGGAAATCCAAAGACTTGGACCAAATGGTTACAAGACAAAGGTATTACAGTGGTGCACGTGGTTAGTAGTGTGAAGTTTGCATTAAAAGCACAAGAAGCAGGAGTAGATGCCATTGTAGCCGAAGGTTTTGAAGCGGGAGGACACAATGGAAGAGATGAAACTACGACTTTGACGTTGATTCCAATGGTAAAAGAGCAACTTCAAATTCCGTTAATTGCAGCAGGAGGTATCGCCACAGGAAAAGCCATGTTAGCTTGTATGGCGCTAGGTGCTGATGGAGTACAAGTGGGTAGCCGATTTGTAGCGAGTGAAGAATCTTCAGCACACCAAGCATTTAAACAAGTTGTAGTTGATGCTAAAGAGGGAGACACGCAGCTTACTTTAAAAGAATTAGCTCCTGTGAGATTAATAAAGAATAAATTCTATAACGAGCTACAAGAACTTTATAAAACGAGCCCAACACCAGAGCAACTTAAAGAATTATTAGGTAGAGCTAGAGCCAAACGCGGTATGTTTGAAGGAGATTTAGAAGATGGAGAGCTTGAGATAGGCCAAATAGCAGGTTTAATTCATGATGTAAAACCTGTGGCAGCAATTGTTGATGATATGATAAGTGAGTTTGAGGAAGCCAAGAAAATGTTAAGTGCATTATAGTTTTTAAATTAAACACGCTTAAACAGCTATAGGTCTCATAATTAAAGTGGTTTAATATTATTAAAATTGTTGAATTTAACCTTGTTTTTTTTAAGTTGATAAATTATTGAACTACTACATTTTAAAACGCTTAATTACTTATTTTTTTTTAATAAAAAACCTAAATTTGTGCTTACTAATTTTAACTAGTAGCGTATGAATTTAACCACTGAAAACATCCTCTTAATAGGTTCTCTTTTACTTTTTATAAGCATTATAGTAGGAAAAACATCTTATAAATTTGGAGTACCAACATTAATACTTTTTTTAGCAATAGGGATGTTAGCCGGTTCAGACGGTATTGGTGGTATTCGTTTTGATGATCCTAAATTAGCACAGTTTATAGGTATTGTCTCTCTTAACTTTATATTGTTTTCTGGTGGTCTAGATACCAATTTTAAAGCCATAAAACCCATTCTTAAAGAAGGTTTGGTGTTGTCTACTCTAGGAGTATTTCTTACCGCAGCAACACTTGGTGTTTTTGTTTGGTTTGTTACCGATTTTACTATTTATGAAAGTTTGTTGTTGGGATCTATTGTGTCTTCTACAGATGCAGCAGCTGTTTTTTCTATTTTGCGTTCCAAAAACTTAGCATTAAAAACAAATTTAAGACCAACATTAGAGTTAGAAAGTGGAAGTAATGATCCCATGGCTTATGTATTAACGTTGGCTTGTTTAAGTTTAGTTATTAATCAAGACCAGAGTGTTTTTACCATGGTTCTAATGTTTTTTCAGCAAATGATCTTAGGTGGTATTGCTGGTTTTGCCTTTGGTAAATTGAGTAAGATTATTATCAATAGAATTAAATTAGGTTTTGAAGGGCTTTATCCTGTTTTAGTCATTGCGCTAATGTTTATTACATTTTCTGCAACTGATTTTGTTGGAGGAAATGGATTTCTCGCCATTTATATATGTGCAGTGTATTTAGGAAACCAAGATTTAATCCATAAATCTACAATTCTTAAAATGTTTGATGGGATAGCATGGTTAATGCAAATTGTATTATTCCTTACCTTAGGCTTACTTGTTTTTCCGTCGCATATTATTCCTTATATGGGCATAGGATTGTTAATTTCAGTATTCTTAATTCTTGTTGCACGACCAGCTGCGGTATTTATAAGTCTCATCTTTTTTAAAATGAAAATGAGAAGACGGTTTTATATCTCGTGGGTGGGGTTACGTGGTGCCGTTCCTATAGTGTTTGCCACTTATCCACTTTTGGCAGGCATTGATAAAGCCAATATGATATTTAATATTGTTTTCTTTATTTCTGTAACCTCTGTTTTAATTCAAGGAACAACCTTATCGCTTTTTGCAAAATGGCTAAATGTGGCGTTGCCAGAAGAAGTAAAACCTATTGCAGAGAACGATCGTTATATTCTTAACTTGCCTAAATCAGCAATGGAAGAAATCTTAATACCACCTAATAGTTTTGCGGTAGACAAACGAATTATAGATTTACATTTTCCTAAGTCTGCATTTATTGTAATGATTAAGCGTAATGATAAGTTTGTGCGTCCGGGAGGTTCTACAGTTATTGAAGCTAATGATACTCTAGTGCTTCTATTAGATAATGAAGATAGCTTAAGTGATGTAAAAGAAATACTTAATCAAGCTTTAATAAGTTAAGATAGGTATTTCACTTTAGCTTCGTAACTAATATTATTTAATTTTTATTTGCAGTTTTAAAATTTATCGTTATAATTAAATTAACTTCCAATCTATTATTTTATAACCTATCAATTATCACATCATGAAAAAAATAATAACTTTACTTATAGTGCTTTTTGGTTTTTACTCTTGCAATGATGTTTTAGGTAAGGAAGAATATGAAAAAGTTAATTGGAACGCCAGAGAAGCCACTATAAAACCTTCAGATTCGTTAGAAGTGGGGAAATCATATTTGTCTGTTTATTCTCAAATCTATAGTTATTCACAGCACAAAACGTATAATCTTACAGCGATGATAAGTATAAGAAATACAAGTGCTAAAGACACTATTTATTTGTCTAAAGTCGATTATTACGATACACATGGCGCCTTGTTAAAAACGTATATTGACAAACCCGCTTATTTAACTCCTATGGAAACCATAGATATTATTATCAACGAAGTAGATGATGCAGGTGGTACAGGTGGTAATTTTATTTTTGATTGGAAAACACCTAAAAATTGCCCTGAACCTATTTTTGAAGGAGTGATGACTTCTACGTCTGGTCAACAAGGATTATCTTTTTTAACGCAAGCTAAAAGAATTGATTAATAACCTTTTATTTTGAGAGTCATAAAGACCTGTTAAAATTTTAAAAGCCCCTTATCATTTACCAAATTATTCATTCTTAAAACTAAATGGAAGTATTACTTTTGCGCCATGGTTTTAAGCAACTACACTAAAGAATTTAGATACAATCTTAAACTCGCATCTCCTGTGATGTTGGGTATGCTTGGTCATACCTTTGTGAGCTTTATAGACAATATCATGGTAGGTCAATTAGGTGCTGCAGAATTAGCAGCAGTATCTTTAGGTAACAGCTTTATTTTTATTGCCATGTCTATAGGAATTGGTTTTTCCACAGCCATTACACCTTTAGTGGCAGAAGCTGATACTGAAGGAAATTTTGAAAAAGGAAAGTCAGTGTTTAAACATGGCCTTTTTCTATGTACAGTTTTAGGATTGATTTTATTTGGCATCTTATTATTTGCTAAACCTTTGATGTATATTATGGATCAGCCAGAAGAAGTCGTGAATTTGGCTATTCCTTATTTAGACTTGGTGGCATTTTCTTTAGTGCCATTAATCATTTTTCAGGCATTTAAGCAATTTAGTGATGGTTTGTCGCTAACCAAATACCCTATGTATGCTACAATAGTTGCCAATTTACTAAACGTCGCTATTAATTATGTGTTGATTTTTGGAAAGTTTGGTTTTCCTGAAATGGGTATAGTTGGAGCCGCAGTTGGAACCTTAGTTTCTCGTTTTGTTATGGTAGCTTATTTATGGTGGTTGCTAGCTAAACGCGAAAAATCGAAAGCGTATGTGACTAATCTAAAGTTCTTTCAATTAAGTAAACAGCCTATTAAAAAACTAAGCAATCTAGGACTGCCAAGTGCTATGCAAATGTTTTTTGAAGTTGGTATTTTTACGGCAGCTATATGGTTAAGTGGAACATTGGGGGCAAATGCTCAAGCAGCTAATCAAATTGCATTAAATTTATCCTCAATGACTTTTATGGTGGCAACAGGATTGAGCGTTGCTGCTATGGTTAGGGTAGGAAATCAAAAAGGATTAAAAGATTTTAAAGCTTTAAAACGTATAGCAGAATCTATATTCTTAGTCGGTTTTATCTTTGCGGTGATTTTTGCCTTACTCTTTGTGGCGTTTCATCAAATGCTTCCTGACTTGTATGTCGATTTAGATGATCCTGAAAATGCAGTAGATACAGCAGAAGTCGTAAAGATTGCAGCTACATTATTATTAACAGCAGCTGTTTTTCAGATAAGTGATAGTCTTCAAGTTATTGCACTTGGCGCTTTACGTGGTTTACAAGACGTAAAAATTCCAACCATAATTACTTTTATTTCGTATTGGGTTGTAGGTTTTCCTATTAGTTATTATTTAGGGAAAGCAGAAGCTTATGGAAGTCTTGGTATTTGGATTGGATTAATTGCAGGATTAACTGTAGCCGCTATTCTCTTGTTTATTAGATTTAATTTGCTGACTAAGAAACTTATAGTTAAATCATCTAACTAACGGGTGATTTTTATTGGCGTTTTGATATTTTAATATTAGTCGAGTAGCTCATTCAAAATCTATATATTTGTAACTTAAATTCGGAAAGCTTCGGGTTTTTAAATACACAATTCAAAAAAAAAATGGAACTACCAAAATTCATATTAGGAGACAATACAGATTATCCTAATGCCATATTTATTATACATACAGAATTTCCTCGTTTTATTATTAATCTTGAAACTGATGAGGTAGAATGGTTTGAAGAATTCGATCAGCACGATGAAAAAGAATTAGAAACAGAAACTGAAAACTACATTCAACAAGCAACAGATTTCTACGATAGAGAAATTGCGAGATACGACGAGTAATGCTAGACCAACTTATACAATACGATGAAGAACTTTTCTTGTTCCTTAATAATTTAGGGTCTGAGTCTTGGGATGGTTTATGGTTAGTTATAACCAATAAGCTAACTTTTATTCCGTTGTATGCTCTATTATTATATGTGATTTTTAAAAAATACGGCTGGAAAACATTACTATTAATGGTTTTTGTTATTGCAGCTATGATCACATTTACCGATCAAATCACGAATCTTTTTAAGTATACTTTTCAGCGTCCAAGGCCTTGTAGAGCAGAAGGAGTGATGGACTTTACACGTTTTATAGCGCCTCGTTGTGGTTTATATGGCTTTTTCTCAGGACATGCCTCCAATTCCATGGCTGCTGCGATTTTCGCTGGTCTAATATTAAAACCTTATTTTAAGAATCTTATATATGTTTTAATACTTTGGAGTTTAGTTGTGGCTTATAGTCGCATTTATGTTGGAGTACATTATCCGTTAGATCTGTTATGTGGTTTAACTTTTGGAGCTTTGTCTGGTTTTGGGTTTTATAAGTTGCACAATTATTTGATTAAAAGATATATGCGTTAATTCCGGCTTTGTAAGCTTATTTCTTTGTTTTGTAATCTAAGCTAAAATCAAAACCTTTTCCTATTTTGCTCTAAAGTGAAAGTAAGTACTCAGCGGCAGCGAAAGGAGTTGTTTTTCCTGTTTCAACTAAAGCGATTTGCATTGGTAATTCAACTTTTATCTTAGCTGAATTATAAAACTTAGATTTTAAACGGTCTTCTATAGTTTGGAGTAACCAGAATTTATTTTGATTATTTCTGTTAGTTTCAAAATATTGGTTTTCTGAAGTTGTTTTGGTGTAATCTTCAATCATAGTCCAAACATCAGAGATGCCTTCTCGTTTAAGAGCACTACATAAAGATACTTTTGGCGACCAATCCGAAGCTTTTGCAGGATATAAATGCAACGCTCTATTAAATTCTACTTTTGCAGATTTTACGGCTTTTATGTTTTCTCCATCCGCTTTATTAATTACTATGGCATCTGCCATTTCTATAATACCGCGTTTAATACCTTGCAGCTCATCTCCAGCTCCTGCTAATTTTAATAATAAAAAGAAGTCTACCATACTGTGAACGGCTGTTTCACTTTGTCCTACACCAACGGTTTCAATTATAATAGTGTCAAAACCGGCAGCTTCACATAAAATTATAGTCTCACGTGTTTTCCTAGCTACACCACCTAAAGAATCACCAGAAGGTGAGGGTCTTATAAATGCATTTTTGTTTTTTACCAAATCTTCCATTCGGGTTTTGTCACCTAAAATACTACCTCTACTTAAGCTACTACTTGGGTCAACCGCTAAGACTGCAACTTTTTTATTTAAAGTCGTTAAATGAATTCCAAAAGCTTCAATAAAGGTGCTTTTGCCTACACCAGGCACTCCAGTAATACCTATTCTAATAGATTTATTGGCATAGGGTAAACATTTGGTAATTATTTCGTTTGCTTTTTTTGAATGTGTAGGATTTGTACTTTCAATTAAGGTAATAGCTCTACTTAAAGCTGTTATATTTCCTGAAGTAATACCCGAAACTAAATCTTTTACTGAAGGTTGTTTTTTACGATTTGCTTTTATGATTTTAGCAACGTTGGCACTTAAACTATCAGGAGATTCAACACCATCTTGTTCTTGTAAAGCAGATTGATATGTTTTATTGGTCTTAGCCACTTTTTTATTAATAAAGTTGTAAAAAGGTTAAGATTTTGTATTAGAACGCTCTTCTATGGGCACTTCAATTAAGGTATTGTCCCAAGCCATAGTTAATTTTAAGTTCCCTGTTTTATTATCAAAAGCGATGGTGAATTTTTCTACTGTTTCGTTTAATTGTTGTGTTGGAACTTCAATCTCTAAGGCATCGTAGTTAGGATCCCACATAGGCTCCATTTTTTCATTAACACCCCAATCATACTGTTTAGTGTTAAACATGACTTTCCATGATTGTTCCATAGGAACAGTCCAAATGGTATATTTTCCTTTTTTTAAAAGGATACCTTCTATTATCAAATCTTTGTTAGTCTCAAAAGTGGTAGCTTCGTTTGCCCCAGTTCTCCATACCTTTTCAAAAGGTACTAGTGCTCCAAAAACAATACGTTCACGTTTTGATGGTCTGTTGTATTCTACCTTTAAGTTTAAATCGTTAAGTGTAATTTCAGCTGAATCTTTAGGGCTTAAACGAGGTGAAAAAATATTTTCAACAAATGCAGAATATAATAGCAAGCCTAAAGCTAAAATGGATAAGAAAATAAGGAGGCGTTTTAACATAGTTGTTAATCTTAAATAATTCGGGTTAAAAATGTAGAATACAAACTTATGCATTCAAGATTTAAAGATAATTCAAATCCCTAACTTTATAGATGTCAAACGTTGAATTTTATGTAAATCTTATAAAATTGAATTTTTTATTGACGATTCTTGCAACACTTCAATTTTTGTGTCGTCTTTAATGTGTAACCAATCAAAAAACAGAACCAAAATCAGTACGTTTCAAATTCATATTGTTGAAAAATGCAAACAGAATGATAGACAAGCGCAGATGCAATTGTACAATCAATACTGTGACGGCATGCTTATCGTGGCACTTCGATTTGTAAAAGATACGATGGAAGCAGAAGATGTGGTACAAGAAGCGTTTATAAATGCATTTTCAAAATTAGAGCATTTTAAAGCTGAAGTTAGTTTTGGAGCTTGGCTAAAACGGATTGTTATTAATAAATGTATTGATGTTTTAAAGTCGAAAAAACAGCGCATAGTTGAATTAGAAGCGTATCATTTGAATGTTATTGAAGATAATAACGAAGATGATTGGACTGTTGAAGACGATATTACAGTTGAAGATGTAAAACGAGCGATAGAAATCTTGCCTGATAAATACAAATTTGTGGTGTTATTGTATTTAATAGAGGGTTACGACCATAAAGAAATAGCTGAAATTTTGAATATTTCTGAAATCGCATCGCGGACACAGTTATCTAGAGGAAAACAAAAATTAAAGAACGCCTTAAAATTAAAAAAGAATGGGACAAGATCTTAGAAATTTATTTGAAGAAGACCAAAAAGATCAACACATAAAAATGTCTAAAGGTCATGAAGCACGTTTTCTTCAAAAATTAGAAAATGAATTTCCAAAGGAGCAAAAATCAGCCAGCAGATTAAAGATTTTAAATATCGCTGCAAGTGTTGTGTTGCTGTTAGGCTTAGGTTATGGTGGGTATCAGTATTTAAAGCTTCCTATACAATCGGTAGAACCAATAAAGGTTGTTAATACCGAAATGAAATCCTTAGGAGATGTTTCACCAGATTTAAAAAAGGTGGAAGATTATTATTTGGCCAGCATTAATTTAGAATTATCTAAAGTACAACTCACCCCTGAGAATAAGGAATTATTTGATGGTTATGTGGAACGGCTAAAAGAGTTAAATGATGAATACAAAACACTAACCATTGAGTTAAATAGCAATGGCCCCAATGAAGCCACTTTAGATGCCTTAATTAATAATTTAAAATTTAGACTCAATTTAGTCATGCGACTAAAAGATAAATTACAAGAGTTTAATGACGATGCCTTTTCTGAAGAACGTGTTTAGAAAAACATTGTATTTAAAGTTGTATAAAATCAATAAATCAAATCAAATCAAATCAAAAAACGAACAGAATTTACTCAGTTGTTCTGGGTATTTCTAAAAATCAAGAATTATGAACAACATTAGAATTTTAGTAATGTGTCTAATAACCACATTGGGTTATGCACAAAAAAAGATGACTAAAACATCACAATCGATCAAAGTGAACAAAGAGATCGTTGTCGATTTAAACACCAGTTATGTAGAGATAGAAATAGATACTTGGAACAAAGATGTGGTAGACGTTGAGGCTTATATTGAAGGCGATAAATTATCTGATGCCGAATTAAAAGAAGCTTTAGAAAACTGGAATTTAAAAGTAGAAGGCTCAAGTAACAGCGTGCTTATATCTTCAACAGGAGGAAGCAGTTCTGCATTATTTCCGCATTCAGAATATTCTAATGCCTTAAAAGAATTAGAGTACCAATTAATCGAATTACCAGAAATGCCAGAAATGCCAATGATGCCAATGCTACCAGAACTAGTAGAAATGCCAATGGTACCAGAGATGCCCGAAATGCCTATAATGCCAAAATTACCTGAGTTGCCAAAAGGCATTACGACCATAGAGTTTGATTACGAAGAATATCAAAAAGATGGTGAAAAGTACTTAGCTGAATGGAGTAAAAAGTATGAAAAGCAAGGTGGAAAAGAATTTCAGAAAAAAATGGAAGACTGGGCACGTAAGTTTGGAGATTCAGGATACCAAGAAAAAATGGAAAAATGGGGTGAAGAATACGGTAAGCGATTTGAAGGTAAATGGGCAAAAGATATGGAAAAATGGGGTGAGAAATTTGGCGAAATTTACGGTAAGGATATGGAGAAATGGGGCGAGGAATTTGGTGAAAAATTCGGAAAAGAATGGGAAGAAAAAATGGAAGTTTGGGGCGAGCGCTTGGAGAAACAAATGGAAAAACGGGCAGAAGCTATGGAGAAAAGAGGTGAGTCTTTAGAGAAAAGACAGGAAGCACTTGCCAAGCGACATGAACATTTGGCGGATAGAAGCACTTCTGTTTATGTGAAGCGATTAGAATCGGGAAACAATAGTAAAATAAAAAAGGTAATTAAAATTAAAATCCCTAAGAAAGCCAAACTAAAGACTAATATTAGACATGGTGAATTAAAAATAACATCTGCAATACACAATATGAAAGGTGATATTTCACATTCATTTTTAGTAGCAGAATACATTGATGGAAGCGAAACTTCTATCAATGTATCCTATTCTCCGGTAATGGTGAATACTTGGAATTTGGGGACTTTAAATCTCAATTTTGTGGATAAAGCTCAGATCAAAACGGCTCAAAATTTAGTGCTGAATTCTAAATCGTCTAATGTAACGGTAGGCAATTTAATAGACACGGCTATTATTGATGGGAGTTTTGGCGATTTAACAATTTCCAATTTAAGTGCCACTTTTAAAAATCTCAATTTGGTTTTAGAAAATAGCGATGCGCTTATTAATTTACCAAAAGATATAGATTATACCCTTTATTTTAAAGGCAACCGTTCTAAGTACAATAATAAAGTAACAACACAAAAAACACTTCGTAATTATCCAGATGGACAATCTTCAAACCGAAATATTATGGTGAATGCTAAATTTAGTAATGTGATTATTAATTAGAAATCCGTATTTTTATAGAGAACTAACGACCATAAACATATTACATGAGATCCATCACTCAAATTGCTATAGTGTGCTTTTTTACAGCATGCTTTTTTTGTTGTAAAACAAATTCGGAAACAGAGACAACTTCAGAGGTTGCTAACTATAATGCATTTGTATCAGAATTAAAAGCGAAAGGTATTCCCACAGGTAATATTTTGGTATATAAAGATGGTGCCGTTATTTACAAAAGTTCTAACGGATTACGTTCTATAGATCCTATCGATTCGTTGAGTTTAGATTCTCAGTTTAGATTAGCTTCTGTAAGTAAGCAGTTTACAGGTATGGCAATTATGAAATTAAAAGCGGCTGGTAAATTAGATTATGATCAACAGGTGAATACCATTTTAACCGACTTTCCATATAATAATATTACCGTGCGTCAATTATTACATCACACATCAGGACTCACAGATTATGAACGTTTAATTGCTGAGAATTATGTAAAAGAAGATTCTACTAAAACCTATATTTTAGGTAATGATGAAATACTAAAAGAATTTTATCATGTCGATCCCGAATTAGATTTTCAACCAGGAGAAAAGTGGGAATATAGCAATACTGGGTATTTGGTTTTAGCTTCTATCGTAGAAAAAATATCAGGTCAACATTTTAAAGCATTTTTAAAAGCACAGATTACAGATCCTATAGGTATGGAAAATACCACACTATATACATATCAAATAGAAGCCGATTCTAAAATGCCAAATAGAGTGTTTGGATATAAATTGGGATTAAATCAAAAAGATTTAGAACTAAACGATTACAATATTGTAAATGATGTTAGAGGTGATGGAGGGATATATTCTACTTTAGAAGACTTATATAAATGGAATATGGCTTTAGTAAATCATACTATAATTTCGAAAGCGGAATTGGAAGAAGCATGGTCATCGGGAGTTTTAAATAATGGAGACAAAACACATTATGGTTTTGGGTGGTTTCTTGAAGAAGATACATCCAAGCCCAAATCTGTCTTTCATTCTGGAGGTTGGGTTGGTTTTGCAACATTTTTGCATAACGAATTTGACACAAAAAGTGGTTTTATAGTGTTAACAAATAATACCTCCAATCACTATGGAACTATCTTAACAGGACTTTATAATATTAGAGCAGGACAACCTTACGAGTTGCCAAAAATAGATATAGCTTCAGGAATGGCTAAACGTATCTTAATGGAAGATATTAATAGCGCGATGAATTACTATCATTCTAATAAAAAGGATACGCTGAATTATTCTATTTCAGAAAGTGATCTAAATGTTTTAGGCTATCGATTATTAAACGAAGATGAGTTAGATGCTGCATTAGGTGTTTTTAAATTGAATATAGATGAGCATCCTACTTCGGCTAATCCATACGATAGTTATGGTGATGCTTTATTAATACAAGGCGATTCTATAAATGCTTTGAAGCATTATAAGAAATGTTTTGAAATGGATAGTACCTTAACTTATGCCAAAGATAAATACGAAACGCTAGAAGCAGCATTAAACCCATGATGACATCAGAATTTCTTAAAGCTTTAAACGTTCATCCTATAGTTCAAGTTTCCATACCCAAAAGTATCTATATACCATTAGATTTATCCATTGATAATCCGAAATTAAACGCTGTTAACGTAGGCTCTTCAGAGGATTTGGAATGCTTTATTTGGAATTATATCAAAGCCAATAATGCCAAAATCGCCTATGGCGGTTATCTGGAAAAGCGAGGCATTTATCAACGTAGCGCGTATTTTAATCCACAAAATCCAGAAGAAGAACGTAATATTCACTTAGGTTTGGATTTGTGGATAGAAGCGCACACTCCAATTTTTGCTCCTTTAAATGGAACGATTCATAGTTTTAAAAACAATACCAATTATGGAGATTATGGGCCAACCATTATTTTAAAACATCATATTAAAGGTGTTGAGTTTTATACCTTGTATGGTCATTTAAGTTTAGCATCAATTCAAGATTTAGACGTTGGAGTAGAAGTAACCCAAGGAGACCAAATCGCGACACTTGGAACGGCTGAGGTTAATGGTGATTATCCTCCGCATTTACATTTTCAAATTATAAAGGATATCCAAGAATGTAAAGGAGATTATCCTGGAGTGAGTAGTTTGTTAGATTTAGAATTTTATAAAGAAAATTGTCCTGATCCTAATTTACTATTGCAGCTATATTAAGCTTTCTTTTCAGAAGTTTTATAAATCCATTCCGCAATAAAGCATAAAGCAATAATTGCCCCAGAAACGAGCACACCTGTAAGGTTAGATTTGTACTGTTGATTAATTAATATCACCAAAGCTAATACGCAAAGTGTACCACCAACGATCGGAATTATTTTATTACTACTCGTGTCTTTAGCGGTTTTAAAACCCACAAAATTAACGATGCCAAAAATGAGTATAAACCCAACACTTCCGGCAGTGGATATACTTTCTAAATCTAAAATATTCACTAAAATTAATGTCGCAATCGCTGTGACAAGTAAACCAATGGGTTGATTCCATAGTTTAGATGTAAAGTGATGTGGTAATTCATCATCTTCTGCAATTTCAAAATTAACACGACTACCTCCATATAAGGAGGCATTGATGGCCGAAAATGTAGAGATGAGCGCTGCAATGGTAATAATGGAAAAGCCTATTTGTCCTAACATCGGTTTTGCTGCTTCTGCTAATACGTAATCTTCCGCTGTGGCAATTGTATCAAAAGGCAATGAGCCAACGGTGACTATAGCAATGATAATGTATAACACAATAACAAAAATGACAGAGCCATAATATGCTCTCGGGATGTTCTTTTTAGGGTTGATAATATCTGGAGCCGCATTCGCAATAAGTTCAAAACCTTCGTAAGCTACAAAGATCACCATACCTGCAGCAAATAATTGTACAGGCGATTCCCAATGAGAAACAGCCAATTGTGATAGATTAGGGTTACCGATGAGACCATAAGCACCAATACCAATAAATCCAAAAAGTATAATCAGTTTTATAATCACGGCATAAGATTCTATTTTTCCAACAACAGCAATACTGTAATAGTTTATGGCAGTGGCGAGGATGATAATGGCACTTGCGTAAATATGAAAGTCGACAGTTTTGTTTGATGTTAGCTCTAACAAATTAGGAGCATACGATCCAAAAGCTGAAGCGTAAAGCGAGAGCATAATAATATAGCTAATCCAGAGTAAGTTATTAATGGATCCACTAAAAATAGACACCCCAAATCCTTGGTTAATAAACTTTACGGTACCACCTCGGTCAGGATAGTGTTGCGATAATTTTACATAACTATAGGATGTAATTAAAGCCAAAAGGCCTGCAAATAAAAAGGCTATGGGTGTGCCACCTTGTGCTATGGATACAGCTAATCCGAGAACGGCAAAAATACCACCACCAACCATGCCACCTATACCAATAGAAATGGCATCTTTTAAACTTATTTTATCTGCCATGTTAAAAGAACTTATTGGTTAGTTGAAGAAGGGTTTAAAAGTGATTAATACACTATTGTATTTACGTTTAATGATTTGCCTTAGATGTGTTTATTGCTTTAGAGGCTAATACATACCCTAAATAGAAGCCAAGGATTGAAAATAGACCATCTGAAAGTGTAAACCACAGTTCTTTAGGTAGCATCACGATATTAAAAAATGTAGCAGCAAGCATTAGAGCTCCAACAATATAGCTAGGTAGCATACTTTGTTTAGAAATTTTAGCAGCGACAAACATTCCCGTAACAACACCTGCGAAATGTCCAATAACAACGCATATTTTCATTCCTACAGGAATGAGATTCATGTTATAACTCAACCATTCCATATTTAAAGGATCAGCACCATCTGGTAACGGAAATAGATTATGCCCAATAAGGCTTTCAATAATATAAACCGTTACTGATGCTGTAATAAATCCAATAATTGTTGCTAATAGATGTCTCATTATTTAAGTTGGTTGTGATTAAGAATTCAATTTAGGTATAAATACAACGTGTTTTACAAGGTTTCTTTTAACCATTTAAAGAATTCATGTTGCCAAATTAATGCATTTTGAGGTTTTAAGACCCAATGGTTTTCTTCAGGAAAATAGAGTAATTTACTTTTTAAGCCTAATAGTTGTGCGGCTTGGTAGGCGCTTAAGCCTTGTTCAATAGGAACTCTGTAATCTTTTCCACCTTGAATAATTAAAATAGGAGTATTCCATTCTGACACTTTAGTTATTGGGTTAAAGGCGTTATAGGTTTTTTGTGCGGCTTCATTATTTTTATCCCAATAGTTGCCTCCAAAATCATGGTTTACAAAGAATAACTCTTCGGTTGTGCCATACATGGATCTGGTATCAAAAACACCATCGTGTGATATGAATGTTTTAAAACGATTGTCGTGAATTCCTGCTAAATAAAACACAGAATACCCACCAAAACTAGCGCCAATAGCACCAAGTCGGTCGTTGTCTACATAGGATTCTTTTGCGATAGCATCAATAGCAGACAGGTAATCATCCATAACTTGGCCGCCCCAATCTTTACTAATGTCTTCATTCCATTTTACGCCATGTCCTGGCATGCCACGACGGTTAGGTGCAACCACAATATACCCTTGTGACGCCATGAGTTGGAAATTCCAACGGTAAGAATAAAACTGAGATAATGGAGATTGCGGACCACCTTGCGCATATAGTAAGGTTGGATATTTTTTTGAAGCATCAAAATTAGGAGGTAGAATGACCCAAACTAACATTTGTTTACCGTCTGTTGTAGTAACATAGCGTTTTTCTACTTTTGGTAAATCTACACTGTCATATAGTTTTTTGTTGATATTTGTTAATTGCTTAAAGTTACCATCACGTAAATTATAACTAAAAATATCAGCAGCGTGGTTCATATCTGTTCTGGTGACTAATAAGACGTCTCCTTCTTGAGCAATAATACTTGTGACATCAAATTGTCCTTTTGAAATTTGTTCTACCACAGGAGCTATTCGTTTTTTACCAGGATAATTTACTTTAAAAAGTTGAATGGTACCTGCAACAGGTGCTGTAAAATAAATGGTGTTTCCGTCGTTACCCCAAATAAAGCTTCTTACTGTGCCATCCCATTGTTGCGTTAAATTCTGTTTAATACCATTGTTTAAAACCACAATATCATTTTTATCGCTTTCGTAGCCGTCGGTTTTCATTTGTAACCAAGCCAAGGTGCCTTGAGATGAAAATGCAGGATTGGTATCATAACCTTTATTGTCTTCTGTAATATTTTCAGTGGTTTTAGAATCTAAATTGTATCTGTAAATATCAGAATTGGTACTATTAGCATAAGCTTTACCCTTTAGTTTTTTACTGACATAATAAATGGCTTGACCGTCTGGAGACCAAATATAATCTTCATCACCACCAAAAGGCTTTTGAGGTGCATGGTAAGGTTCGTTGTGCATAATATCAATTCCGGAGGTGTCTTCTGACCCAACTTCTTTATAAAATACGTGATTAAAGCTACCATCGCTCCAAGTATCCCAATGGCGAATATCTAAATCTGAGAAAATATAAACATCAGATTTATCTAACCCATTATAAATGTCAGATCCTTTAATGGCTTCAACCTGTGTTGCTTTATGAAATAATTTATAGTTGCCATTGGCTGATATATTTTTGTCTACAGCTTTAACATCTTCCTTTTTTATTTCAACGATAGCACCACCTTTAATTGGCATTTTGTAATATTTAGAGTCGTAATTGTTTTCTCTAATATTAGGTGTCTTTACGGCGAAAAACAGGGTTGAACTTTGTTTGTCTATACCCATAACGCTAATACGTTCTACTTGCCATAAAAGCTCAGGAGTCATCGTTTGCTGTGCAACCATTACATTGCTCGTTAGGATTAAACTAAAAATAAGGCAGAAGTTTTTCATAATGGATGTTTTAAAAGGAAATTGTTTTAACAAAATTTGAGTTGGCGAGTATTGAAAAATCCTTGTGTTTAGATATGGATTTTTCAAAAATTCACAAATGTAAAGTTAAGAAGTTTTTTCCATTGCATCCAATAGTATTGAAAGTCTTCTATTGTTTTAAGGAGCTAAATAGTTACCATCATAGCTTCCTGTTATTATTTGTCCGTCGTTTCTAGTAAAAGTAAAGGTGAAAACAATATTGTATGCAGTAAAATTAGTAACGGTAACAGAGCCAGATTGTGCATAGACATCAGAATCTGGATCATTGTTAGACAGAAGTATGGTTTCAGGATTAAATTCGCTATCTACAATAGATCCATTAATTGAAATGGCATAATTTTCAATGTTATTATAAGTGGTATTCTGTATGCTTTCAGTACCTAAGTCAAAATACACATAGGCAATATCGTCTAGATCTACATTACTAGTGATTTGCGAACTCGTTTTGTTAAACAAACGAATTCCAAGGCTGTTAGCATTATTATCGTTGTTAATTATGGCAGAAGTTAAAGGATAACTTATATTACTATATATAAATTCATTTGTGTCTTCTGGTGCAATGCTGGTATTTTCTTCAGGAGAACAGGCACTAATAGTAATAGTAAGTAATAGTGTGATAAGGTAAGGTAGTTTGAGTTTCATAATTGTTTTATTTTCAAATTCATAAGTAGGTATTAGAAGTAAATATATAATAAAAAAATGATGTGCTATATTGAGCGTGTTTTTAGGTTTGAAGTTTTCTAATAGATTTTGATAAAAAAACAATTAACAAATAATAGGCTTTCATCGTTTATTGCTCATATAGTCTACTTCTCATTGAGAATAAACTTTTAATGGCTATGTATTGTATTGTATTGTATTGTAAGACTCATATTTTACAAGTAGTTTTCCGTTCAACACATAACCCTAATGCGGACAGTGGCAACTATTATTATCTAATCCATTAAGTAAGGGTGAAATCCGTTCCTTTAGGTAATTCGTTAAAACATACAGTCATTCCTTCAAAGTAATCTTGGGTTCGCATTACAGTTCCTGGGCCTTCCATTGCAATTGGAATACTTTTTTTGTTGATTTTCATATCTATTAGTTTTAATGGTTTCTCAATCTTACGTTTAATTTGGTGCTGATATTTGTATTTATCTGTTTGGTTATTAGTGTTGTGGGGCTGTAGGTTAGTGAATAAAAACCAAACATAAAATTCACGAGGATTTTGGTAAGTAGGTAGGTAACGCTACATGATGTGTGTTGTTATTAAAGATCTATTAAGAGTTTTGGTGATGTTTAGGTCTAATTTGCTCCTGTTGTAACCTGATAGAATGGTGCTATAAGTTTGTTATAACCATGCTATAACCACGCTATAACCACGCTATAACCTGTATTTTGGGATTTGCGTTTTTTGCATGAAAATGTAGGGCGTTTTGGTATAACACTATTTTGATTTGAAGTGTTGTAGTATGGAATTGGATTTTGGATTTAGAACCGTATGTTGTTAGAAAATCTTATTTTTTCAATGGAATTGTGATTCCTAGAGCTATCGCTCCAACATATTGCTCAACGGATGGTTGGTCGTAATAGGAAAATCCTAAATCGACATTATTGTTTTTTCCCAATTCCAAACCGAATGCAATAGGGAGGTGAAAGATCATACCGCCTTTGTCAATATTATCCAAGGGTGTGAGGGTTTCAAATTTACCGATGGACGTTCCGATTCCTAGTTCAAGATAGGGTGCTACCCAAGGAATTGGAGCTCTAAGTCTCGCTTTTCCTCCAAGTAAAAAGGCTTTTGATTCCGCTATTTCATCGGTAGGGTTATTGTTTAAATCTTTACCATTTGAACTCGTTAAAATTAGACCAGCATAAGGTCTTAATTCAAACCAAGAACGGACTTTTAGAACGAGTTCTCCTTGTAATAAAAGACCACGATCAGCTACATCATCCATGTTATTATAAGGTACGCTAATGCCGTATCCGATTATGGCATTTATTGATTTTTCCTTTACAAACTGTGCGCTTACGATGTTTGAGGTAAGAACTACGATTATTACGATCAAGATTTTTTTCATAATGTGTGGTTAGGTTTTAGTGTATGGATGGTTAGAAGTAAGGGTTTGTAGCCATACGAGTCTAACTTTGCGTTCTACTTATTATCGTTTGCTAAGGGTGAAATCATAATATGTGCACGGTGTGTACCAGGATTCATAATCCAAGGATGGTTAGATGCTACTGGTGCTTCTGGTAAACCGGTAGATGCTGCAGTAGCCCACGGTAAATACACCACGTAACGTAATTTGGCGTCGTCTACTTTTGCTGTTTCTGGATCGTACTCGGCTTTTGGTCCGGAATAGATATGTAATGTTGCACCGGTAGGAATTGTAAATTTACCAGCCTTCATTTCTTCTTCTCGGATATCAAAAATGTCTTGGTGTTTTTTGCCTTCGGCTTTTAAGGCGCGTCCTCTTGCCATAAATGGTTCTAAATCTTTGTGATAGCATGCTGCACTGAACCCGTTCTTTTTAGGATCATCGGCAAGAACAATAAATTCATTATCTCCTTCTTTTAGCGTTACAAATTCACCTGCCATATTATATCCAATTACTTTACAATTTGCTCTGCTAGCTTCAGGTGCAGCCATTAATGCGGTTGCGATTAAGGCTTCGTCAGAATCTATAGCGGTAAAGTTGTTATTAGTTTCGGTAGGTGTTGGTTTTGTTGTCTCTGAGTTTTGTACGGTGGTATTTGTTGTCTCTGATGAATTACAAGAGATTACGAGCGCTGTTAATATTATAACTGTGAGGATGTGTTTCATGGTTGTTGGTTGTTTGATCGTTATTTTTAAAGTTACTAAAATCTGATGAGAATTAGGAATTTGAATCAATATGATCCTGTGTTGTGAGGCGTTTTGACATAAAATTTTCAGAACAACGAATATTTCACTCGACGTGCCGTTGTATTCATCATAAAAAAAAATCCTGATGGGTTGCATCAGGATTTTTAATTCTATAAATAAGATTTCTGCTTCCGCAGGAATTGGTACTATTCAACAAGAACCCATTCTCCTTTTTCAATTAAAGGAATGGCTTGTTTGTATTTTACCTCTTTTGCTTCACCGCTCATCACATGCTTAATGGTTACTTTATCGTTACGACCAATTTTAGGTTGTTCTCTAACAATAGTTTCTACCACTTGTTGTTGGCGAGATGCACCTTCACCAGCTTGTCTACTTTGTGAAGAACGCTCATCTAAATTTTGAATCTCGTCTTTTTGAGTTTCTAATTTTTCTTGTTTACGTTGTTTTGCTTCTTGAATGGTGTTAGCTGTTTCTTGTGGAATTTCACCTTTAAATAAGAAGGAAATCACATCTTTATTAACTTGGTCAATCATAGCTTTAAACAGCTCAAAAGATTCAAATTTGTAAATTAATAAAGGATCCTTTTGTTCGTGAACGGCTAACTGTACCGATTGTTTAAGTTCATCCATTTTACGTAAATGTACTTTCCAAGCATCATCAACAATGGCTAATGTAATGTTCTTTTCAAAGTCATTAATTAACTGTGTTCCTTTGGTTTCGTATGCTTTTTCTAAGTCGGTAACCACTTGTAAGTTTTTAACACCATCTGTAAAAGGCACAACGATACGTTTAAACTTATCGCGTTGCGTGTTGTATACATTTTCAATTACAGGAAATGCTAAATCAGCAGCACGTTGCATTTTTTCTCTGTAGTGTTTAAAAGCAGCTTTATAAATAGTTCCTGCAATATCAGTGGCGTTCATTTTTCCGAATTCAGCTTCAGAAATAGGCGACTCCATAGAGAAATAACGAATCAATTCGAATTCAAAATTCTTAAAATCGTTAGCGTTTTTATTAGTTTCAGCGATACCTTCAGACGTGTCAAAAATCATGTTTGCTAAATCGACTCTTAATCGTTCACCATGTAAGGCATTACGACGACGCTTGTAAATCACTTCACGTTGCGCGTTCATAACATCATCATATTCTAATAAACGCTTACGCACTCCAAAGTTATTCTCTTCCACTTTTTTCTGTGCACGCTCAATAGATTTAGAAATCATACTATGTTGTATCACTTCTCCTTCTTTTAAGCCCATTCTGTCCATCATCTTAGCGATACGTTCAGAACCAAATAAACGCATTAGGTTATCTTCTAAAGACACATAGAACTGTGAACTTCCTGGATCTCCTTGACGACCAGCTCTACCACGTAACTGTCTGTCTACACGACGCGAATCGTGACGCTCAGTACCTACAATAGCTAAACCTCCGGCTTTTTTAACTTCTTCGCTTAACTTAATATCGGTACCACGACCAGCCATATTGGTAGCAATGGTTACTTGTCCTGCATTACCCGCTTGTGCTACAATTTCAGCTTCTTTTTTATGTTGTTTCGCGTTTAAGACGTTATGCTCAATTTTACGAATACTTAACATTTTACCTAAAAGCTCAGAAATTTCAACGTTAGTTGTACCAATAAGAACAGGACGACCTGCATTTGCTAGTTTTACAACTTCATCAATAACGGCATTGTATTTTTCACGCTTCGTTTTGTATACTAAATCGTCTCTATCATCTCTAGCGATTGGTCTGTTTGTTGGAATTTCTACAACATCTAATTTGTAAATTTCCCAAAGTTCGCCTGCTTCTGTAACCGCAGTACCTGTCATACCAGACAGTTTACGATACATTCTAAAGTAATTTTGAAGCGTTACTGTTGCAAAAGTTTGCGTAGCAGCCTCAATCTTTACATTTTCTTTAGCTTCAATCGCTTGGTGCAGTCCGTCTGAATAACGACGACCATCCATAATACGACCTGTTTGCTCATCAACAATCATAACTTTGTTGTCCATAACAACATATTGATTGTCTTTTTCAAATAAAGCGTAAGCTTTTAAAAGTTGGTTTAAGGTATGGATACGTTCTGATTTGATACCGAAGTCTCTAAATAAATCTTCTTTAAGGCTTGCTTCTTCTTCAGAAGATAAGCCCATGGCTTCGATCTTAGCAATTTCTGTACCCATTTCTGGCATTACAAAGAAATCAGGATCATCTTTACCAGATAAGAACTCGACTCCTTTATCAGATAACTCAACTTGATTATTTTTTTCATCAATCACATAATAGAGTTCTGCATCTACTTTAGGCATTTCTCTATTATTATCTTGCATGTAGAAGTTTTCCGTTTTTTGAAGTAATTGCTTAATTCCTTCTTCACTTAAGTATTTAATTAAGGCTTTGTTTTTAGGAATACCTCTGTAAGCTCTTAATAATAGGAAACCACCTTCTTTAGTATCTCCTGCTGCAATTAATTTCTTTGCTTCGGCTAAAACACCAACTAAGTATTTACGTTGTACTTCTTCTATTTGTTGTACTTTAGGTTTAAGCGCATCAAATTCGTGTTCTTCTCCTCGAGGTACAGGGCCTGAAATAATTAATGGTGTACGTGCATCATCGACTAATACAGAATCGACCTCATCGACAATAGCATAATGATGCGGACGTTGTACTAAATCGTCTGGCGAATGTGCCATGTTATCACGTAAGTAATCAAAACCAAATTCATTATTAGTTCCGTAAGTAATATCTGCGTTGTATGCTTTACGACGTGCATCAGAGTTGGGTTGGTGGTAATCAATACAATCAATACTCATTCCATGAAACTGGAATATTGGTGCCATCCACGCGCTATCACGTTTTGCTAAGTAATCGTTAACCGTTACTAAGTGTACTCCTTTACCTGCTAAAGCATTTAAATATACCGGAAGCGTAGCTACAAGCGTTTTACCTTCACCAGTTTGCATTTCGGCAATTTTACCTTGGTGCATAGCAATACCACCAATAAGCTGAACATCATAGTGAATCATGTCCCAAGTAATTGGCTTACCTGCAGCATCCCAAGAATTCGCCCAAATGGCTTGATTGCCTTCTAAAGTTACATAATCGTGACTACCAGAAATTTCACGGTCAAAAGCATTTGCCGTCACTGGAATCTGTGTATTATGAACAAAACGTTTAGCTGTTTCTTTAACGACAGCAAATGCTTCAGGAAGAATATCGTTTAAGACTTCTTCTGTTACATCGTATATTTGGTCGTCTATTTTATCGACTTCCAAATAGATGTCTTCGCGCTCGTCAATATCTTCAGTGACTTGCGCTTTTTCTAAAAGTTCGTCTTTTTTTGTTTGAAGAGGTTTTCTAGCTTCAGCAATTATGGCTTTAAATTCAGCTGTTTTTGCCCTCAGTTCATCGTGTGATAAAGCCTCTAAAGCTTTTTCGAAAGTTTTTATTTTTTCAACAATAGGTTTAATTGAACTTACGTCTTGTTTGGATTTGTCTCCAACAAAAACTTTAAGTACTTTATCTAAAAATGTCATATTATAATATTTGTAACGGATTGATTGGTGTCAATCTTTTTTTTGTTAATTTCAGTTCGTTTGTTTTAAACACGCCTATAGTCTCCTAGTGGAGACAGTGGTTAGTTGTGAGTTTTACAATTTCCGGTTTAGTTTTAATTTTTAGGAATTAAAAAAACCAACCGAAAATAAAAAAAGTCTCTCAGTTATAATAACGCAAGAGACTTTTTTGTGATAATTTTATATGTTAATATTCATCCTCATTCCAGAGGTAATCTTCGTCAGTAGGATAATCTGGCCAAATTTCTTCAATAGAGTCGTAAGAATCGCCTTCGTCTTCTATCGCTTGTAAATTTTCAACAACTTCTAAAGGTGCTCCTGTTCTAATTGCGTAGTCAATAAGCTCGTCTTTGGTCGCTGGCCAAGGTGCATCACTTAAATAAGATGCTAATTCTAATGTCCAATACATAATTGCGTTGTGATTTTATTTTTTGCAAAAATAATTTTTTAGTTGAACAATCCAAGAAAAAATTGCATTAATTAGCTCTTAGCTTATATAAATTAATTTATCGGTCTCGCTGAACATTTATATTTATGTGGTTTGAATAATTCAAAGGGCACTTATAAATGTTTCATCAGTAATAAAAGAACGTATAATCTTCAACTTTTGGTTTCGGATTAGCTATTGTGATTTGTAATCCTATTCTGATTTTGATAAATAAGTTATGATTCTTTATTAGGAATCCATTTTATCTCTTCAGCTTGTAAGTCATGTGACAACTTCCGTGCCAACACAAAAAGGTAGTCAGATAGTCTATTAATATACATCAATGTTTCAGGTTGAAACGGTTCTAAATCATTGAGGTGTGAGGCCAAACGCTCAGCTCTACGGCACACTGTGCGTGCTATGTGACAGAATGACACGGTTTGATGTCCTCCTGGTAAAACAAAATGCGTCATTGGAGGAAGGCTATCTTCCATAAGGTCCATTTCTTTTTCTAATTTCTCAATGTCTTCGGTTGCTATTTTCGGAATATTTAAGCGAGCCTTACCGTTTTTTAGAGTTGCTTTTTCTGGATCTGTGGCTAAAATGGCCCCAACTGTAAATAACCGATCTTGAATATGCATTAATGTGTTTTTATACAATTGGTCAATGTCTTGGTCTCTGATTAAACCAATGTGCGAATTGAGCTCATCAATGGTGCCGTAACTTTCTATTCTTATATGATGTTTAGGAACGCGAGTGCCACCGAAAAGTGCGGTTGTTCCTTTGTCTCCTGTTTTTGTATATACTTTCATGTAAACAAAGTTAAGAGTTATGTGTTAAATGTTGAGAATTATGAGTTAAAAATTATATGCTTTATTTGTAAAGTGTAAAGTGTAAAGTGTAAAGTGTAAAGTGTAAAGTGTAAAGTGTAAAGTGTAAAGTGTAAAGTTTTGAGATTTGAGGATGAAGAGTGAAGTAAATAGAATAAAGAGGATAGATCCAAGAGTTGTTGGTTGTTGTTGGTTGGTTGATAGGAAAGAGACAGGATGCAAGAATCAAGACTCAAGATTATAGAGAATAGAGTTTTTGGTTAAAAATGACGTATTTGGGCTAAAGGCTAAAGGCTAAGAGTAACGCTTACTGAACACTGTCTACTGATTAAACGTATCACTCTCAATAACACCATCTCGTAAACGAATGACACGTTTGGCATGTGCTGCAATGTCTTCTTCGTGAGTTACCATGATTACTGTATTACCAGCAGCGTGAATTTCATCGAAAAGTGCCATGATTTCAGTACCTGTTTTAGAATCTAGGTTACCAGTTGGCTCATCTGCTAAGATAATAGAAGGTTTGTTAACTAAAGCTCTGCCAACAGCGACACGCTGTCGTTGTCCTCCAGAAAGCTGGTTAGGTTTGTGGTCCATTCGGTCTGCTAAACCAACATCTGTAAGTACTTCTGTAGCGCGTTTTATGCGTTCCTTTTTTGAAGCTCCTGCGTATACCATAGGTAAAGCTACATTATCTAAAGCTGTTGTTCTTGGTAGTAAGTTAAAGGTTTGAAATACAAAGCCTATTTCGGTGTTTCTAATATCAGCAAGTTCGTCATCTGACATTTGACTTACATCATTCCCGTTTAAGTTGTATGAACCAGCAGTTGGTGTATCTAGACAACCTAATAAATTCATTAGTGTAGATTTACCAGATCCAGAAGGTCCCATTATGGCTACATATTCGCCACGCTTTATATCTAAATCAATACCTTTTAGTACATGAACAACCTCTTGTCCTAATTTAAAATCTCTAATGATGTTTCTAATTTCGATGACGTTGCCACTCATATATAAAAGATATTATTACTTAAATCTTCTGCAAGATAAAGGAATTTAAAAATCGGTTCATTACATAAGACGTTAAAGTTGTAGACTTGTTACAATCTAATTTTAAAATGTTCTTCTGCTTGTTCTTTTCTAAAGAAAACAAACCCCATATGGAAGCAATCTACAGTGACCGTTACAGCGTTGTGGTTTTTTATGTAATCCCAGGCTTCAGTCATGCCTTTAGACCAATAAATATCATCAAAAACAAAAACAGAATCATTATGAGTTTTTGGTATTAAAGCTTCAAAATATTGAATGGTAGCTTCTTTATTATGATGCCCATCGAAGAAGATAAAATCGAAGTTGCTATCGTTTAAAACAGGGATTTTGTCAATGAAATTTCCAATTTTAAATTCAACATTATTAATGCCCTGTTTTTTTAGCATAGATTGAGCAAAATTAGATGTATTTGAGCAGCCTTCAATTGTAATTATTTGCGAAGTATTATTTGCTAATGCTATAGCATAAGTTCCCATGCCTAAAGACGTTCCTAATTCTAAAACTTTTTTAAAACCGAAATACTTAGAAAGTCTAAATAATAACCGAGCATCTTTTTTAGAACTACTAGAGGTTTTTGCCATATCACTAACCTTTCGTTGCTTGGCATTTAAGGTTTTTGAACCTGCACCTAAGTCTGTGATATTAAGAGTTGTATTAGAGTTCTTTAAACCCTTTTTATAATGTTTGAGTTTTGTGTACGCTTCATAACTAGTTTTGTCATAAAGGCATTTGGTTACAAAGCTATAGACAAAAGGGGAGTGGACTCCATGTTGATTGGTAGCTTTTGAAAGGAATTGTATATATGCTTTTATTTGGTACACGTTTTAGATTTCCGAGTTTTAGAATTTCTTTACCACTTGTAGATTTGTTATTAACCTTCCAATTTTTCGGCTAATTCAAACCAACGCATTTCTTTTTCTTCAATGGTATCAATAATTACTTGTAATTTTTCGGAAAGTTTACTGATTTGATCTTGGGTTAATTCAGGGTTAAGGAATTGGGCTTCTAATTCTGTTTTATCTAATTCTAATGCTCTAATTTTAGACGTTAAATTTTTGTATTCTTTTTGTTCGTTGTAGTCTAGTTTGTTGGCTTCATTTTGCTTTTCAGCTTTTGTATTATCAACTTTTTCTACCGTTTCAATTTGCTTTGGTTGGCTACTGTCATAAGCTCTAAAATCGGAATAATTACCAGGGAAATCATCAACAACACCTTCACCTCTAAACACAAACATATGATCTACAATTTTGTCCATAAAGTAACGGTCGTGAGACACCACTAATAATACACCTGGAAAATCCATTAGGAAATCTTCAAGGACATTGAGAGTTACAATATCTAGGTCATTGGTAGGCTCATCTAAAATTAACACATTTGGGTTCTGAATTAAAACAGTACATAAGTACAGTCGTTTTTGTTCGCCACCACTAAGTTTCTCTACAAAATCCCATTGTTTTTTTCTGTCGAATAAAAAACGTTCTAATAATTGTTGAGCACTAATCTGTCTGCCTTTAGATAGTGGGATGTATTCCCCAAATTCTTTAATGACATCAATGACTTTTTGATTAGGTTTTGCTTTTATTCCTCCTTGAGTATAATAGCCAATTTTAACAGTTTCTCCAATAACTACTTTACCGGCATCTGGCTGTAAACTCTGTGTTAAAAGGTTTAGGAATGTCGATTTTCCTGTTCCGTTTTTTCCAATAATGCCTATGCGTTCCCCTTTTTTGAAAGTGTATTCAAAATCTTTTAATATAGTCTTATTTTTAAACGCTTTAGATACTTTATGAAATTCTATAATTTTACTTCCAAGGCGTTCCATGTGAATTTCTAATTGCACTTGGTGGTCATTACGACGTTGGTGTGCTTTAGATTTTATTTCATGGAAATCGTCAATTCTACTTTTTGATTTTGTGGTACGTGCTTTGGGTTGACGACGCATCCAATCTAATTCTTTTTTGAAGAGCTGTTTGGCTTTGCCAACTTCAGTGGCTTGGTTTTCTATTCGGGCTTCTTTTTTCTCTAAATAGTAAGAGTAATTTCCTTTATAAGTATGTAATTCGCCATGGTCTAATTCTATAATTTCATTACAGACACGTTCTAGAAAATAACGGTCGTGCGTAACCATGAACAAGGTTTGTTGTGTTTTTGCGAAATAGTCTTCTAACCATTCAATCATTTCTAAATCGAGATGGTTGGTTGGCTCATCAAGAATTAAAATATCCGGTTTGCTTAATAGCGCTTGAGCTAGTGCTAAACGTTTTTTTTGACCACCAGAAAGTGAGCTTACATTCATAGATAAATCGTCTAGCTTTAATTGCGATAACGTTTGTTGGTATTGGGTTTCAAATTCCCAAGCATTAAATCTATCCATAGCTTCAAAAGCTTTTTGGTAAGCATCAGCATCTTCAGGATTTTTTAAGGCGTGCTCATAGGTTTCAATGATTTTTAAAATGGGGATGTCTGAAGCGAAAATGGTTTCTTCAAGTGTAAGCTTAGGATCTAAATCGGGTTCTTGATCTAAAAATGCTAATCGTAATCCTTTTCTAATGACGATTTGACCATCGTCTGGAGAATCTTTTCCAGCTAAAATATTGAGAATAGAAGTTTTTCCACTTCCGTTTTTAGCTACAAAAGCAATTTTCTGATCTTTATGAATACTAAATGATAAATCCTTGAAAAGTACAAGCTCTCCAAAAGACTTAGAAATGTTTTCGACGTTGAGGTAATTCAAACTGTTTTTTTTTACAAAGAACGGAAATAAACCAAAAAGAATACTAATAGTTTTGATATTACTATTGATACATTATATTTGTCTTTAAAGATTTATTGTACATATGAAGCGTATTAAGCTTTTAATTATTGTGTTGAGTTGTGTTATTGTTTCGTCCTGTATTCCTCATAAGGACACTATTTATTTACAAGACAAAGGGAGTTCAATTAATGATACTATTCCAAATAACTTGAGTGAAGTTCAGAAGCCTTATAGAATTCAGATTAATGATATTCTTAATGTAAAAGTTAAATCAATAGACCAAGAAGCTGTAGCTATTTTGAACCCAAGTGGAGAAGAGAAGTTAAATGCTAGTAGTGCAGAACGTGCTTATTTTGATGGATTTACTGTAGATGTTCATGGGAATATTAGAATTCCAACTTTAGGCTATATTAACGTTTTGGGTTTTACAACCGAAGAAATTGAAAAGATAATTGAAAAAAAGTTACTCGATGAGCAATTTAAAGAAACTGCAAATATTTTTGTAACTGTTAAATTGGCAGGTTTGCGTTATACAGCAAATGGTGAAGTTGGTTCGCCAGGAAGTAATGTGTTGTTTTCGGAGCGCGTTAACATTTTCGAAGCTATCGCAAATGTTGGAGAAATACCTGTAACTGGGAATAAAAAGGACGTTTTAATTATTAGGCAATACCCGCAAGGTCAAAAAATACATAGTTTAGATTTAACAGATATAAATGTTATGAAATCTCCCTATTATTATATACAGCCTAACGATATAATATATGTAAAACCATTGAAGCAGAAATCAATGGGTACAGGTGAAACAGCTGTTTCTAGTTTAACAACCATAGCGTCTATAGTATCAATATTGGCGACTTCAGTATTGCTTTATTCAAGACTATAATTAACTATATATGAGGGATTACGAAGATATAGGCGAAGGAGATTCACAAGGTGTTGGTTTTGATTTTAAAGGGTTTTTATTTAAAGCACTGAATCTTTGGAAATTAATTTTATTGTGTATTGGTGCAGCTTTACTTGTTGCTTATTTTATTAATGTACGAAAGGAGAGTGTTTATAGGTTAGACTCTTTAATAACTATAGATAACGAACAGAATCCGTTTTTTACGGCTAATACAAGTATTTCATTTAATTGGGGTGGTGTGTCTGGTAAAGTAGGTAGTATTTTAACAGAAATAAAAACAAGAACTCATAATGAATTAGTTATTGATTCATTAGAGTATTATAAATTATATCTCAAACAAGGCAAATACCATCTTATAGATATTTATAAAGATGCTCCGTTTAATGTTATAACAGATAAGTCTAAGCCTCAGGCACTAAATAAGGAAATAGGGATTAAACTTCTGGATGACTTATCTTATGAGATTTTTTATGAGTTTACTGAAAATAAGGTTTTGACTCAAGTATTTGATTCTAAGGAAAAATTGACAACTAGTGTTAGTGTAGGAATGTTTTCTAAGGTATTTAAGTATGGTGAGGTTGTAAATACTTCTTTTTTTAACGGAGTTGTTAATTTAAAGCCAGGTGTGTTGGTGACTAAAGGTGACACATACTTTGTAAAATATTTAAATTTTGACAGTGTTGTAAATCAATATAAAAACAGTATTAATATTGAGCCATACTCTAAACAGTCTTTATCCGTTTTAAGGTTGTCACTTATAGGGAAGAATAAATCTAAAATTGTTGACTTTCTTAATGCAACATCTGCTATTTTGAGTAGAACAGAATTAGAACGAAAAAATCTCTATGCTACAAATACCATAAAGTTTATTGATAGTAGTTTAGGTGCAGTAGATTTAAACCTGAAGGCTGTAACAGATGAAATGAATAGCTTTAGAAAGGATAATAAGGTTTTTAATGTAGAGGTTGAAATAAGTCAGATTTCAGAACAGTTGAAGGCTTATGATCTAGAAAAACTAAATGAAGAATCTAAGTTAGATTATTTAAATACTTTAGAAAATTATTTAAGAACAAAAACAGACTACACTAAAATTGCAGCACCATCATCTGTTGGTATTGAAGAAGGGAATATTTTAACAAGTGTAAGTCGAATTATAGCTCTTTCTGTAGAAAGGCGAAACCTTGAATACTCCACTAAAGAAGGGTCTATACTTTTTGAAGATGTAGATCGCCAGCTCGATACTGAGAAAAATGTTTTGTTGGAAACAATTAATGTTACAAAGCAAACTATAGGTGTACAATTAAATACCATAAATAGAAAGATAGCTAATTTAGAATCTAAGCTTATAGGACTTCCTGAGGACCAACAAGAATATCTAAAGATTCAGCGTAAGTTAGATTTGAGTAGGGAAGCTTTTGATATTTATCAAGCTAAAAGAGGTGAAGCTGCAATTGTAAAAGCAGCAAACGTATCTGATATTACTGTTATAGATGAAGCTAAGGATATTGGAGATGCTCCAATTGGGCCAAATAGAACATTAAATTACATGATGGGCTTAATGATTGGTTTTTTCTCCCCGATGTTTTTGATTTTTGTAGTTTATCTGTTAGATAGTACCATTCATGGTTCAGACGAAGTTATAAGGATGTCTAAAATTCCAATTTTAGGATTAATAGGCAAATACCGATACAAAAATAATTTAGTGGCTTATGAAAAGCCAAAATCTGCTGTAGCCGAGTCTTTTAGAGCAATTAGATCGAGTTTGCAGTTTATTTTTAAAAATTCTGTTTCTGAAACAAAGGCGAATACCTTAATGATAACATCTTCAGTTAGTGGTGAAGGGAAAACATTTACATCAATTAATATTGCAACGGTTTATGCCCTTTCCGGAAAAAAGACCATTCTGTTAGGATTAGATTTACGTAAACCAAAAATCTTTGGGGATTTTAGTGTGACAAATGACAAAGGTGTTGTTAATTACCTTATTGGTGATAGTTCTCTAGATGAGGTTATAACCGAGACGCATATTGAAAATTTAAGTATATGTCCTTCAGGTCCAATTCCTCCTAATCCGTCGGAATTACTGATGAGTGATAGAATGAAAGAAATGATTATGGTGCTTAAAGAAGAATATGACATGATTATTTTAGATACTCCACCATTAGGCTTAGTTACAGATGCATTAGAATTAACCCAATATGCTGATGCCACTATTTTTATGGTGAGATTGGATTATACTAAAAAAGGAATGCTGCAACTGGTAAATGCAAAACACCAAACAGGGGAACTTAGAAATGTGAGTTTTGTGCTTAATTTTTATAGACATAAAAACAATCATAATTATGGCTATGGTTATGGCTACGGTTATGGTTATGGCTACGGTGTTTATGGAAATACATATCATGAAAAAGACGATTCTTCACTTCTAAAAAAGATTAAGAATTTCTTGAAAAAAATATAAATCGTTTTAATTATTAAGTATTTTGATCACTAAAACTCAACTTCTAGTCAAACGTATTTTTGATTTAGTTTTAGTGCTATTGTTTTTGCCTTTATTAATCATTCCTATTCTTGTACTTATTATTATCGCTACTATAGATACTAAGGAGTTTGGTGTGTTTTCACAGAAACGTGTGGGGCAACACGGTAAATTATTTAAAATTTATAAAATTAGAACCTTAAAAGAAGGTCAGCATCAATTAGGTCATTTAGATCAGAGTGCTAGTGCTATTGGAAAATACCTTAGACGTACTAAATTAAACGAGTTGCCTCAATTATTTAATGTACTAATAGGTGATATGAGTTTTGTTGGTCCAAGACCTGATTTGCAGGGTTTTGCCGATGAGTTAAAAGGTGAAGATCGAATTATTTTAATGGTAAAACCGGGGATTACTGGTCCAGCCACTTTAAAATATAGGAATGAAAAACGTGTATTAGAGCGTCAAAAAGACCCAGATAACTACAATAGAACGATTATTTGGGTAGATAAAGTGAAAATCAATAAAAAGTATGTTCTTAATTATAGTTTTTACTTAGATTTGGCATTCATTTTAAAATCTACTTTAAACAAATGACACATTCAGAAGATAAGATTGCAATTATAGGATTAGGTTATGTTGGTTTGCCTCTTGCCGTAGAGTTTGCAAAGAAATTCTTTGTAGTTGGTTTCGATATTAATAAACAACGCATCAGTGAATTAAATACTGGTTTAGATAAAACATTAGAAGTTGACAACGAGAATTTAAAATCGGTTTTAACTACAGACTTAAACTCTAGTAAAGGTTTATATATTACAGACGACGTTGAGGCATTAGCTGCTACAAATGTATATATTATTACAGTGCCAACTCCAACAGATGCATTAAATAAGCCTGTATTTACACCTTTAATAAAGGCTAGTGAAACTGTAGGTCGTGCGATGTCTAAAAATGATATTGTTATATACGAATCAACAGTTTATCCTGGTGCAACAGAAGATATTTGTGTCCCTATTTTAGCTGAGGTTTCAGGTTTAACTTATAACAAAGATTTTTTTGCTGGTTATTCGCCAGAACGTATTAACCCAGGAGATAAACAACATACTGTAACTAAAATTTTAAAAGTGACTTCTGGTTCTACACCAGAAATAGCTAAGAAAGTTAACGATTTATACTTAAAAGTAATTACAGCAGGTACGCATTTAGCTCCTTCGATAAAAGTAGCTGAAGCGGCTAAAGTTATTGAAAACTCTCAACGAGATATCAATATTGCTTTTGTAAATGAATTGTCTAAAATATTTAGATTACTAGACATTGATACTAAAGCGGTGTTAGAAGCTGCTGGTACGAAATGGAATTTCTTAAAATTCTCACCAGGTTTAGTGGGTGGTCACTGTATTGGAGTAGATCCTTATTATTTGGCACAAAAAGCTATTGAGTCTGGTTATAATCCAGAAATTATTTTAGCTGGTCGTAAGATGAATGACAGTATGGGAAGCTACGTTGCAACCGAAACTGTTAAGATGATGATTAAAAAAGGAGCTACGATTAAAGGATCTAAAGCCCTTGTTTTAGGAACAACTTTCAAAGAAAATTGTCCAGATATCAGAAACTCTAGAGTTATTGATATTATAGAAGAGTTAGAAACATACCACGTAAATGTAGATGTTTATGATCCTTGGGCTTCTAAAGAAGAAGTGAAACATGAATATGGTTTCGACCTAATTACTGATTTTGGAGATTTAAGTTCAGATTACGATGCTGTTATTTTAGCGGTTTCGCATAATGAATTCTTAGAATTAGATATTACTAAATTAAAATCACAAACAGGTGTTGTTTTCGATGTAAAATCATTACTTCCTTTAGACGCCGTAGACGCAAGATTATAATGTATTCAAACCCGCATCACACAGTAGACCTATCTGAATTAAGTTTTTTAATCACAGGTGGTGGAGGCTTCATTGGCTCTAACCTAACAGAATACTTATTAAAGTATAATGCTAAAAAAGTAAGAGTTTTAGATAACTTTTCTAATGGGCATCGTGAAAATTTAACTGAGTTTATGGATAATCCTGCCTTTGAACTTATAGAAGGCGATATCAGAGATTTAGAAACCTGTAAAAAAGCAATGGATGGGATTGATTATGTTTCTCATCAAGCAGCTTTAGGATCTGTGCCTCGCTCTATTAATGATCCAGCAACAACGAATGAAGTTAATATTTCTGGATTTTTAAATATGATGATTGCATTAAAGGATAGTCCTACCGTAAAACGTATGGTCTATGCAGCGTCTAGTTCAACTTATGGAGATAGTAAAGCATTGCCTAAAGTAGAAGATACTATAGGTAAACCTTTGTCTCCTTATGCTGTTACAAAATACGTAAATGAATTGTATGCTGATGTGTTTGGAACAACTTACGATACTGATGTAATTGGCTTAAGATATTTTAATGTATTTGGCCCTAAGCAAAGTCCTAGTGGTGCTTATGCAGCTGTAATTCCATTATTCATGCAGGCGCTTAAAGATAATGAGCCTTCAAAAATTAATGGAGATGGTGAGCAAACAAGAGATTTTACTTTTATAGATAATGTGGTTCAGGCTAATGTAAAAGGATTTTTTGCCTCTAAAGAAGCGAAGAATGAGGTCTTTAATGTAGCTTGTGGTGAGCGTATTACTATAAATTATTTATGGGAATCATTGCGTATTGCAGCAAATTCTGAGTTAAAGGCTGTTTATGGTCCTAATAGACAGGGAGATGTAAGAGATTCTTTAGCTGATATTTCAAAGGCTCAAAATTTATTAGGTTATAAACCAAAATATACTGTAAGAGAAGGTTTAAAAATTACTTGGGATTCTTTTAATTAGAGAAAATTTATCTATAATTGATTTGTTTGTTTAAAATTAATATCTTTATTCCGAGTTAATTAAATAAGGTCTAGTGTATTCCCCTGATATTTCTAAACTTTAATATAAACATTAATTATTAATGACAAATATTTTAGTAACTGGAGGTGCTGGTCAGTTAGGGAGTTCGATTGCTGCTAAGCTAGCATTAAAAGAAAATGTAACGGTTGTAATTATAGATAACCTTTCTACTGGAGAAAAATCCAAAATTCCTAAAAAAGAAAATATTAAGTTTATAAAGGCAGATGTCAATGATTATAATGACATTATCTCAATCTTTGCAACTTTTAAATTCGACTATGTATTTCATTTTGCAGCAGTTGTTGGTGTTGAAAGAACATTAGAAAACCCAATAAATGTCTTACATGATATAGACGGTATAAAGAATATACTGTCATTGTCTAAAAATTCTGGTGTAAAACGTGTTTTTTATTCGAGTTCATCAGAAGTTTATGGGGAGCCTTTTGAAATTCCTCAAAATGAAAATACAACACCTTTAAATTCAAGATTACCTTATGCCATTGTAAAAAATGTTGGTGAGGCATTTCTTAAAGCATATCAAAGGGAAAACGATTTAGATTATACAATTTTTCGTTTTTTTAATACCTATGGGCCTTTTCAGAGTAATGATTTTGTAATGCCTAGATTTTTGAAATTGGCAATGAATAATCAACCTATTCCAATTTATGGTAATGGAGATCAAACACGTTCATTTTGTTATATTGATGATAATGTAGATACTTGCCTTAAAGCCTTATATGAAGATGCGTATGTTAATGATGTTTTAAATATTGGTAATGGTGATGAAATAAGCATATTACATTTAGCTGAAAAAATTATAGAGCTTACTAATTCAACATCGGAAATCATTTTTCTTCCATCTTTAAAAGAAGGTGATATGACTAGACGATGCCCAGATATAACTAAGATGAAATCCTTACTAGGAAGAGATTTAGTTACTGTAGAAGAAGGGATAATGAAAATGATAAATCACTATAATACTTATACAATTCAAAAGACTTATTAACTTAAGTAATTTTCCTTTCTTATATTCGCAATATTATTAAAAAACAAGTTTATAATTGAAAACTGCAGAAGAGCATTGGTTATATGTCATTTCTTCAAAAAAGAAACTTCTAGATCTTAATTTTAAAGAAATCTGGAATTATAGAGATTTATTATTTTTATTTGTAAAAAGGGATATTATAACATTGTATAAACAAACGGTTCTCGGACCGCTTTGGTACTTAATTCAACCTTTATTTACATCGCTAATATTTACTTTAATATTTAATAACCTAGCAGATATTCCTACTGGTGAAGGTGTGCCTAATTTCCTGTTTAATTTAGCAGGTATTACATCTTGGAACTATTTTAAAGACTGTTTGGTTGGGACTAGTGATACCTTTAAAAAGAATGAAAACATTTTTGGAAAAGTATATTTTCCTAGAGTTATAATGCCTATGTCTGTTGTCGTATCAAATTTATTGAAATTTGGTATTCAGCTTTTGGTTTTCATAGGTTTTTATATCTATTTCCTCTATTTTACAGGTAGTACGTTTAATGTTATGCCACAATTAAGTTTGTTGCTTTTACCTCTGTTAATAGGTTTAATGGCACTTTTAGGATTAGGTTTTGGTATGATAATATCTTCAATGACTACCAAATATAGAGATTTAACTTTCCTAGTTCAATTTGGTGTGCAATTATTAATGTATGGGTCTGCAGTGATGTATCCAATGTCTTATTTTAAGGATAAATTGCCTAACTATTATTGGTTAATAGAATGGAACCCCATTGCTATTATCATTGAGTCATTTAGGACCATGGTCTTTGGTGTTGGAGAATTAGACATCAATAAATTAATATATACTATAATAACAAGTTTTATAATTTTTCTGATAGGATTAATTATTTTTAATAAAACTGAAAAAAGCTTTATTGATACCATATAATGAGTTCAGAAATAATTTTAAAAGTAGAAAATATAGGTAAGCAGTACCGTTTAGGACTTGTAGGTACAGGTACCATTAGTCATGATCTTAACCGCTGGTTTAATAAAGTTATAGGTAAAGAAGACCCCTATTTAAAAGTGGGTGAAGCTAATGATAGAAGTTCGAAGGGTGAGTCCGATTATGTTTGGGCAATAAAAGATATCAATTTTGAAGTTAAGCGCGGTGAGGTTCTTGGTATTATTGGAAAAAACGGGGCAGGTAAATCAACCTTACTAAAAATTTTATCTCGTGTCACAGGACCTACAACAGGACAGATTAAAACCAAAGGAAGAATCGCGTCTTTATTAGAAGTAGGTACTGGGTTTCACCCTGAAATGACAGGGAGAGAAAATATTTATTTGAATGGCGCTATCCTTGGAATGACCAAAGCTGAGATCAATTCTAAAATAGATGAAATTATTGATTTTTCAGGCTGTTTAAGATATGTAGATACTCCTGTTAAGCGCTATAGTTCTGGTATGAAAGTGCGGTTGGCATTTGCGGTAGCTGCGCATTTAGAACCGGATATTTTGGTGGTAGATGAGGTTTTGGCCGTTGGAGATGCTGAGTTTCAGAAAAAAGCCATAGGAAAGATGCAAGATATCTCTAAAGGAGATGGTCGTACGGTATTGTTTGTGAGTCATAATATGGCAGCGGTAAAAAGTCTATGTACACGTGCAATTGTATTGGAAAATGGAACTTCTGTTTTTGAAGGTGCTACGGATGATGCTGTTGACTTTTATTTAAGCCAAGGGAAACAGAAAAGTAATATTCCTTTGGGTAAACGTGTAGATAGAAGTGGGCGTGGTAGATTATTATTTACAGGAATTTCTGTTTTAAATGAAACGGAAGAAGAGCAAACAAATTTACTTTCCGGTGAACTTTATAAAATTAGGCTATACTTTAAAACGATAAGTAAATTAAATAATGTAAGCTTAAGGATTAGAATTGTTGATCCTAAAGGAACCATTAGGTTTTTATGTAATAACTATTTTGTAGATCCTAAGATGTTGAACTTAGATATTTCAGAACACCTTGTTGCCGATTGTATAATCCCAAAACTACCTTTGCCAAATGGTTCCTATGATGTACAATTAACTTGTTTTACGTCAGAAGGAATTGAAGATGATATAGAAAGTGCATTAAGTTTTAATGTAGTAGGAGGGGACTTTTTTAAAAGTGGTCGAGAACAATTTTCAAAAGAAGGAGTTTTAGTAGATCATACGTTTATAATAAATCAAAATATTGATGATCGTTAATCACCAGCATAAATTTATATTTATAAAAACACAAAAAACAGCAAGCACCTCTATGGAGATAGCTTTAAGCCGTTTATGTAGCGAAGATGATATTGTGACTCCTATATCTAAAAATGATGAAATAATTAGAAAACAACTGGATTATCAATCGCCAGTTAATTATAATATTCCATTTTCGAAACATTCAAAAAAGGAAATGTTGAATTTTGTGTTCTTTAGAAAAAGGAAATCGTTTTATAACCATATGTCCTGTAGAGAAATGAAATTCCTTTTAGGGGATACCATATATAATAGCTATTATAAATTTTGTTTTGAACGCAATCCTTATGATAAAGTCATATCATTGTTTTATCATCAAGGAGGATTTGAGCGGTGGGATTCTATTGAAGCATTTATAAGAGGAGGTGGCCTAAACATAATAAAGGGGTATGATCAATATTCTATAAATAAAGTTTTGGCTGTTGACGATATTTTTAAATATGAAGATATGGATAACGCCTTATCAACAATATCTCAAAAATTGAATTTAAAAATGCCTTTAGAACTTCCGAAAATAAAAGCCAAATCTCAATTTAGAAAAGATAAGAGACATTACAGTGAAGTTTTAACCCAAGAAGAAAAAGGTTTAATTGATCTTATTTGGGCAAGAGAACAAAAACTTATGAATTATTCTTTTTAACAAATCATGAAATTTTTAAAAAACCATATTAAAAAAATCATAAAACTAAAAGAAAAGCAATTGCTTAAAGTGTACTCACATCCGCGATCTGGTACACATTTTTTAGAAGCATTTTTGGCACGTAATTTTTATGAAAGCAACGATTTATTTATTCCAAATGTAAAATGGGGCCATTGGTCTAATAGAAAAGTAAAGGCTGAAGGAAACCCCTACGGAAAACTATTTGGGGATCATTATTTTGCTGACCAAAGCAATAATAATTTGCCAAAGGTATACATTGTGAGAGATGGGCGTGCTGTTGCTTATTCTGTTTGGAAAACGCCAAATTTTTTGCATAAAGATATTAGTGATCTAACATTTAAAGAATTTTTAAGAGCACCTATTGATTGGTCTGGCTCTCCTTCAATAAAAACAGATGCACAATTAACCATATTAGAACATTGGGCAGAGCATGTTAAAAGTTGGTATAAGCTTGCAGAACAAAACAATACGGTGTTAATTATAAAATATGAAGATTTAATAAACCAGCCTTATCAACAATATTTGAAGATATACGACAAGTTTTTTAATAAAAAGAAAAGACGTTCTATAAATGAATTGAATATTATTGAAAAGCCTGTAGGTTTGTTGCCTAATAAAGCAAAAGCAGATTCTTGGAAAGCTGTTTTTGATGAAGATGATTTATTGTATTACAACGAAGTAATTAAACAACGACATATTGAAATTTGACAATCTTAATATAGAAGATAATGATTCGAAAAAACTGCTAGTTACATTTGGAGGAATTAGACAGGGGATGGGAATGCCTGTTTATGAATTTTATAATAGTTTAAAAGATCTAGATTGTGATAAAATATTTATAAAAGATGTTTATCAAGCATGGTATCATAAAGGGGTAAATGAAGAAATTAATAGCATTTTAAAATTAAAAGTACTATTAGAGGAGGTGGTTAAAAAGAAACCCTACGACAAAATAGTTTTTATTGGAAATTCTATGGGTGGATATGGAGCTATACTTTTTGGGATTTTATTAAATGTTGATTGTGTAGTAGCTTTTTCTCCGCAGACTTTCATTAATAAATTAAATCGTTTATGGTTTAAAGATGGGAGATGGGATAAAGAAATATCCAATGTTTATTTCAATAATAGTTTTCAAAAGAAATTCTATAATTTGAAAAATTTCCTAAGAAATAATACATATTCAACCCAAATCGATATTTTTTATTCTGCAAATGATAAATTAGATAGCCTGCATTCCGAAAGGTTAAAATCACTCAAAAAGGTTACGTTGTACTCATATCAAAAAGGTGATCATAATTTAATAAAGGAATTAAGAGCTGATGACGAGCTGTTTAGGATAATTAGAGAAAGAATTCTAAAGGAATGAAAAAGGTTTGCTTTGTAGTTCTCCATTTTCCTATTGTGTCAGAAACATTTGTGACCAACCATGTGGTGCAAGCTAAATTACGCGGTTTTGATACCCTTGTGTTGACTAATCATTTAATGACAGTTGACAATTCTTCTCAAAAAGAATTATTGCTGAAACATAATATTTTAGCAGATGCTTATCCTGTAGATTATAAAATACCGAGTTCAAAAATAAAAAGAATGCTTTACGCTTTTTTGTTAATTATCAAATATTTTAAATACTGGCTACGGGCAAAAAATATGAGGTTTAGGCATCGGTTTGTAACATTGCCGTTTCAAATCGCTTTTTATAATCAATTTAAAGACGTATCGGTTTTTCATATTCAATTTGCATTAGCTGGATTTGAAATAGCACAAATGAAGTCTATAGGTTTACTTTCTGGATGTATAATAACCACTTTTCATGGCTATGACGCACACTTTAAAAATAAGGAAGATTTAAAATTTTTAAAGCAACGTTATAACTTGTTGCTTAAAGCATCCGATTACTTAACCGTTAACACCGCCTATCTAGGTAAAAAAGTAGAAGCACTTGGAGGTATTGCTAATAGAATAAAGGTTATTCCTATGGGTGTAGATTTTGAGTTTTTTAAACCTCAAATAGAAAAAAGAATATCTGATAATGCCGCAATAAAACTAATTTCTATTGGTCGGTTAATTGAATTAAAAGGGTTCGAGTATGCAATTAGGAGTGTAAAAATAATTATTGACAAAGGATATAATGTGGTTTATACCATTATTGGCGAAGGAGTAGAAAAGGATAAGTTACAACGTATAATTGACGAATTAAGATTATCAAATATAGTCCGTTTAGTTGGAGTGAAAAGTCAGCAAGACATCAAATGCGTATTAGACGAGAGTCATATATTTCTAATGAGTTCTATAACAGATCAATCATATAGAGCAGAAGCTCAGGGAGTTGTAACCATTGAAGCACAAGCCATGGGTTTGCCCGTAGTAGCCTTTCGTAGTGGTGGAGTGCCCTACACCGTAATTGAGAATGAAACTGGATTTTTGGTAAATGAAAGAGATATAGATGGTTATGCGCAAAAAGTCATGAAACTTATAGATGATCGTAATTTATATAATACGATGAGTCATTCGGCTAAAGAATTTGTATTAAATAATTTTTCGACTAAAGATTTAGCTAAAGCGTTTTTTAAGCTATATGATTAAAGATGACGAGAAGATAAAAATCTTGAATTTACCCAAGATTTAGACGTACATTCTTTAATTTGAAATTGTGTTTTTAGCATACTTTTTCTTTTTTTTGTGGTTGGTCTTCATTTGGGGTTGTAACTTAGTCCAAATAAATTATTAAGATGTCAAAACAAACACTCATTTCTATTATTATTCCGACATTTAACCGTGTCTGTTTAATAGGTGAAACTTTAGATTCTGTATTGGCACAAACTTACCTAAATTGGGAGTGTATTGTAGTAGATGATGGTAGTACGGATGGTACCATCCAGATCATACAAGATTATTGTGCTAAAGATACTCGGTTTAAATACTATGATAGACCAGAGGGTAGACCAAAAGGAGCCAATGCATGTCGAAATATTGGAATTCATAATAGTACAGGCGAATATGTAATATTCTTAGATTCGGATGATATATTGGAATTGAATTGTCTAAAAAATAGATTAAAACTATCGTTAGAATTTCCTGATAACGCGTTTTTTGTTTTTAAAATGCAGAAGTTTAAAATCACAATCAACGATTCCAATCAAATCATTAATAAATACCCTAAAAATATAGAGCAAACGTATTTAGAAATGTTTTTATCTTACGAATTACCATGGCAAATTACCTGCCTTTTCATAAATAAAAGAAATTTGAATTTTGAGTTTGATGAAAATTTACAAAGATTCCAAGATGTGCTTTTTTCAATTATTCTACTGATAAGGCATGAAAATTTTAAGGTTTTTGATAAAAGTGAAGCAGATTGTTTTTACAGAATAACAGAAAGCTCATTAGCCAGAGTTTATGATTCTGATTTTATATTTAAGGTTTTAGTTTCATACAAAAATTTAATTATCAAAATAATGGATGAGCTTAGAATTTATGATGCCGAAGAGAAGTATAAGGATGAATTGTTTGCTGGTTTTATGAACATATTTCATTCTTTTATTTTACCACAAAAAAAATATGATCAGTTTTTATCCATTTCAAAAATATTATTGAAGTATAAAATTATGTCATATTATAAATTATTGATTTTAAATATATTATTTATTTATCGTTTATTAAGCATTGAAAAAATGAAAGGATTAGGCTATCATAGATTAAATAAATTATTGAAATGATAAACGATTTTAAATGTGTAATTTCTGTTGTAGTACCATGTTATAACCAAGCAGAATATTTAGATGAAGCTTTACAGTCAGTTTTGAATCAAACCTTTACGGATTGGGAGTGCCTGATTGTCAATGATGGTAGCTCAGATGATACAGAAATTATAGCTAAACAATGGCAAGAAAAAGATGCGCGTTTTAAATATGTTTATAAAGAAAACGGCGGGTTAAGTAGTGCAAGAAATTTTGGAATTAAAAGTGCATTGGGTGAATTTATTTTACCACTTGATGCTGATGATAAAATTGGACAGCATTATTTGGAGTTTTCTTGGCAAGCATTTCAGAAAAATGATGCATTGAAAATTGTGTATTGTAATGCCGAAAAATTTGGTGTTGAAACGGGGAATTGGGAATTGGAAACATATGCTTTCAATTTATTATTACTAAAGAACATGATTTTTTGTTCCGCTTTATTTAGAAAAAGTGATTGGTCATCTATTGACGGATATGATGAAAATATGAAGGATGGTTTTGAGGATTGGGAATTTTGGATTGCTTTATTAAAAAATGGTGGTGATGTATTGCAGCTAGATTATACAGGCTTTTATTATAGAATAAAGAATGATTCAATGATTAAAGAATTATTCATTGCAGATGAAAAGAAGAGAAATACAATAGCATATATCTGTATTAAACATGCAGATATTTATGTGAAATGGCTTGGTAACCCTATAGAAATTTACAGGGAAAATGTTTACTTGAAAAAAAAACATGGCCAATTGACAGAAAGTGTGCCTTATAAAATTTATAAGTTGATAAAAAAGATTTTTGTAGGAAGTAAGAATAATTAGAGGATAAAATTTTCCTAATAAAAATATAGTTTTAATAGAAGTATGTTAGCCATAGTAATTCCATTTTATAAATCAGTGTTTTTTGAAGAAACACTCATGTCGCTTGTAAAACAGACAGATCAGCGATTTAAAGTCTATATAGGGAATGACGCCAGTCCTAACGATATTACTGACTTAATAGAAAAGTATTCTAATCAATTAGAAATAGAATATATATGTTTTGAGAATAACTTAGGTCATGAGTCCTTAGTATCCCATTGGAAAAGATGCTATACTATGATTAAGGAGGAATCATGGTTTATGATTCTTTGTGATGATGACATCTTGAGTCCCAATTACGTGGAGTCATTTTACAAACATTATGACAAGGTTTTAGAGTCTAATGCTCGGGTGGTAAGATATGCAAGTATTCTGATCTCGGATACTGGTGAAGAAATATCAGAGCCTTACCAGCATCCAGTAGTTGAAAAATCATTAGATTCTTGTGTTAGAAAGGTTAAGGGGGTGACTAGGAGTTCTTTAAGTGAATATGTTTTTAAAAACAATTTTACTGATGTAAATAAAATATTTATAGATTTTCCTAATGCGTATTATTCGGACGATTTAAGTATATTGTTAGCAACTAATTTTGGAAATATTTATACCATTAATGATGCTTTCTTTTATTTTAGAAGGGGAGATTATAACTTGTCAGGGGTTAATGCAAATGTGGCTAAAGGAAAGAAGGCCGAATTATTGTTTTATAAATATTTATTTAAGAATTATTCCAATTTAATAAGTAAAGAACAAAAGCAAATCTTCTTGTTTAGATTAAATAGGCAAGTTGTGTTTAACAAATCCTTTGAGGTGTATCGTTTTGCTTTAATAGAGCAAATTAAAATTTTCGATATTAAGGGGGTCTTATATCTTCCTTTATTAATTCTAAAAAAAGGATTATGGCGAAAACATTAAAAATATTATTATCCGAACATGGCTTACCAGATTCTAAAAACGGCTCTTGGACACAGAGACTAAAATATTTTTTAGAAAGTAACTATAATGTTTTTGATTATGTGGTCTGCGGACCAACTGCATCTAAACAAAAATTAAGTACAGTAGAGACTATATATTGTAAGGTTATAAATAATAGGTTGGCTTTAAAATTATTCCCAAATATAAAGTATAACAACTTTATGAAACCGCTTAAAGACCTAATTTCTAAACACGATGAGGTACTGATTTGTGTCATGGATAATATTAGGTTAAACAATGAATTGTCATTGTTTTTAGAGCAAAACAATTTACAATCCAAGGTTAATATTATATTTTATAATTGTGGTTACTCATACTTTTTAGAAGATCGAGAGCATAAAACGTTTTGTAAACATATAGATGAGATTATTTTTCTAACGAAATCGGCTTATGATTACAATAAAAATAAGTATTCAGAATTTGTTCCAAAAGTTTCTATTCTCCATAATCCCGTAGATAAAAATCAATTTAAAATACCTTCTCACGACGTAAAAGAAACACTTAGAAAAGAACATAAGTTACAAGGCAAAACCGTATTTCTATGGTTATCACATAATAGACCTAAAAAAGGACTAAACATTGTATTAGATGCATGGTCTCAATGGGCAAAAGACAGAACAGATGTAGAATTGTTAATTGTTGGTGTCAATTCTAAGGCCAATATTAAGAACGTTAGGTTTTTAGGAAGAATACCGAGTAATGAAGTTCATGTTTTTTATAAGCTAACAGATGTGTATCTTTTTCCAACATTATGGAAAGAAGGGTTTGGCTTAAGTTTGGCTCAAGCTATTAGCTCGGGTTGTTATTGTATTGCAGCTGACAATGGTGGAGTTAAAGATTATATATCTAAAACTGATGGGCAACTTATAGAAAACCCAAATTTTATCAATGAATGGATATCTGGACTAGACCAAGCATATAGTGCTATTAATAAGGGTTGGAAAAATGACAATGCAGGCGCACAAATCTTATCCGTAGAACAGTGGTCTCAAAAATTTGCAGAAATATTGGTTAATTGTAAGACTAGAAATTAAGAAGTCATGTGTGGAATTAGTGGCCTAATTAACTGGCAAGAAGTTACAAAAAAGGAACTCGAAAATGTGTCTTCTTCTCTAAAGGAAATGGATTACAGAGGGCCAGATTATTCAAAGGTGTTTCAATTTAAATTTGCGGCTTTAGGACATAATCGATTAGCTATTTTAGATCTAAACAAGCGGTCTAATCAGCCAATGTCTTCAGATGACAAACAATTTACTATTGTTTTTAATGGTGAAATATATAATCATAATGAATTAAGAAAAGACTTAATCGCCAAAGGAGTAGAATTTGCAACAACATCAGATACTGAAGTGTTATTAAAGGGGTATATCGTTTTTGGAAAGGCGATACTCAAAATGATTAGAGGCATGTTTGCTTTTGTAATTTGGGATAACATTAAAAATGTATGCTTCGCAGCACGCGATCGGTTTGGTGAAAAGCCTTTCTATTACAGTTTAGATGACAACAATAATTTTTTATTTGCTTCAAATTTACAAGGCTTTGTAGCTTTAAAAAATCAAGACATGGAGATTAATAAACAAGCCGTTTATGAGCTCTTTAGTCAGCAGTTTTTAGGTGAATCTACAATATATAAAGGAGTTCAAAAACTTAAGCCAGGTCATTATTTAGAGATTAGTGCAGACAGTTTCAAAGACAAAATTTATTGGGATGTAACTTATGCGGATAAAATTGAAACGTCATTTTCTAAAGCTAAAGACCATATTGAATCCATGCTTTTTGAGTCGGTTTCAGAACAGTTAGAGGCAGATGTCCCTGTTGGTGTCTATTTAAGCGGAGGTACAGATTCTTCTATTATTGCCGCTTTGGCTTCACGTAAAAAGAAAGATGTTGTAGCGCTAACTATGAGTGCACCAAATAGTGTTAATGACGAATCGGAAGCTGCTAGTTTTGTTGCAAATCATCTTGGTATTCAGCATAAAATAGTGCCATTAGACGGTACTTCAATTAAGTATTTACCAAAAATCTTAAAGACTATGGAGCCTTTGGCAGATGTGTCTTTAATTCCTAGTATGGCAATTGCTAAAGAAGCTAGTAAAGACTTTAAAGTGATGTTGTCTGGTGATGGTGCAGATGAAATATTTGGTGGCTATAAAACCCCATTTACATTTGAGCAAAACAGCTTTAAAGGTAATTTTTTAACAAAAAAAATTATCGATGAATCCTTAAAAGGAAACGGGAAAATTAGCAGATATCTAAATGATAGATTAACCATGAGTCGGCTTTTTAAATGGGGGGGCATTGAATCTTTTTATTCGAGTATTAAATCACCTGTAAACGAGGTTTTAAGTGTGCTTAATGTTGATGGTCCTATGGTCAATAAAAAGGCTGTGAATAAAGAAATTCTATCTAAAATTTCTACGGAGAGTGATATCTTAATGTATTTAGGTGTTAAGGATAAATTAGTCAATGATTTTTTATATAAAATGGACGCGTCAAGTATGCTATTTTCTATTGAGTCGAGAGCTCCTTATTTAGATTACAGAATTGTTGATTATGTGTCTAAGCTTCCATTAGGAACCTTAATGCCATCTGGCGAAGATAAAGAGCTTTTAAAAAAAATAGGGGCAAAGTATATTCCTGAAAGTTTCTTCAAATTGCCAAAAAAAGGGTTTTCAATACCTTACTACGATTACTTAAAAAATGATTGGGGAACCCTTCTCGTTAAATTAGTAAAAGAACATATTTCAGCTGATTTAGGTATTATTAACCCTGAAAGTGTAGTTGACTTAGTTAAGCGCTACAGAGAAAAACCATCTTTTAGAATAGGAAGATTACTTTATAGTATATTGGTTTTTGAAATATGGCTAAGGGTATTTCATTTAAAAATAGACTTGAAAGATCCAATTTCGTATGAAAGATAGAGTAATAGCAATAATTCCAGCGCGTGGTGGTTCTAAGCGATTACCAGGAAAAAACATCATGCCATTAGATGGGTTGCCGCTGTTGGTACATAGTGTAAACTACGCCTTAGCACTACCTGAAATTGAGGTCGTCTATGTAAGTACAGATGACGCTGAGATCAAACAAATTGCATTAAACTATGGCGCACACGTCATTGATAGGCCTAAACAATTGTCGGGAGATTTAGAACCTACAATAAGTATTTTACGGCACGTGCTAGAGTAAATAAACGATGATGTTGATGTTGTTGTTCTATTGCAACCTACCTCCGTTGCGACCTAAAACGCTATTTAAAGACACCTATTTGCAAAGTTTAAAACTAAAAACTGTTCAAGTGCTTTTACGGTAAGTCGTAATTACGATAAATTAGGAAAAATTACAAATTACCTTTTTGTGCCGTATAATTATACACTAGGACAGCGCAGTCAGGATTTAGAGCCGCTGTACTATGAAAATGGGTTGTTGTACATTACAGCTGCGAATACTATACGTCAAGGCTATATAATGACAGAAAATTCCTTGCCTTTTGCAGTAGAGCACCCTTTTGCTAAGGTGGATATTGATACTCAAGACGGTTTTGATTATGCTGCGTTTTTAATTCAGCACTATGATGTTGTGTAAATTACGAAGAATAGCTGTTTTCTCTTTTTAAAAAGGACTATTAGATGTAATGATGTTGCTTAATTCTAAAGATATAGCTTTAGCAGCTAATGGTGACCAATGCGTATCGTTAAAATAGTAAACATCTTTATTTGTTTTCATGGCTTTCTGTAATACTTCTAATGAATTTATGTATAAATAATCTTTAGATAATTGGTTGTAGTGCTTAAAAAAGAGCGGTTGTTCAAACTTATTTTTGTTCTTAATCTCGGGATAATAGAGGTCGTATTTATCAGGACTAATTAAAAGTAATAGTTTGATGTTTTTTTCAGAAAGCATTCTGCTGATGCTATTAATTAAATTATTACTTTTTAAAACCGCTAAGGAATCATTTTTAAAATTTAAATAGTTGATGTCGTCTTCAAAGAATAAAAGGTTGTTTTTATATCCTGAAAATAAGTTGTCGTCATTAGTCTTAACCTTATAGGCTTTTGAAAATTTAGGCTTCTCATCGAATAAATACTGAAGGTTTGTAAGTGGTACTTTTAATGTAGCATCAGAAAAAAACTGTGTACTTTTTTTTGAAAGCGTAGGTTTATAATTGGTGATTAATTGTTTTAATTCTTCTATTTCAATAGCTTTGGTTGAGTTAATGTTTTGAGTTCTTTGAACAAATATCCGCTCAACCGATTGTAAAATGACATAATCAAATTTATTTTTTTTAAAAAAATCAGCATTTATAAGTTCAATTAATTTTTGTATTGGGTTGCCAGCCAAAAATCTATCCATGTGCAATAGCGAATGGTTCTCAGCTAAAAAATTATTATACCCAAGAAGACCTTGCTCTGAAAAGGAGTCGCCAATGGTAAATACCTCAAAACTATTTTCAATGTCTAAATTTAGTTCAGAAAGTAATGTGAATTTTTTGTCAGTATAAGAATTTTTAATTGTGTCTTTCGTACTGTGTCCTTCACTATATAAATATCCAAGTCTGGCTAAATCACCATTAGTTGGGATATAATAAATTGTATTTAATACATAGCATAGAAGAAATGGTGCTGTAAAAAAAATACTTTTTAGAATAAATTTTTTCATACATTAAAATTGAAAATAAATAAATTGTTGATCGTTTCCGCCAAACCAAAACAACATAATTATTATTGTAAAATACATCATATATCTAAGTTTAGAATTCCAATTTAACCCGAGGCGTTCAATAGCATATTGATGCTCCCGACCAATCCATTCAATAATAACGAAGCAAACGACTAATAGAACAATTAATGTAGCAGAGTCATCCTTTTCAAATACAGGAAAACTAAAAAGCGATTTAGAAAACAGTCTATTAATATAACTAAAAGCATGATCAATAGAATGAGCTCTAAAAAATATCCATGAAAACACCGTAAGCACAAAAGTTATTAATATGGAAAAGACTTCTTTTAGATTTGGTAGATTTTTATTTTGAGCAACGGTGTCTAAATTTTTTCTGTTTCTATTAGTGAGCAACAAAGGGAGAAAATAAATAGCGTTTAATGCTCCCCAAACAATAAACGTCCAATTGGCACCATGCCAAAAACCACTTACAATAAAGATGATAAATAAATTTCTAACTTGATTCCATTTACTTCCTCTAGAACCTCCAAGAGGGATATATAAATAATCTCTAAACCATGTTGATAGAGACATGTGCCAACGTCGCCAAAATTCACCTATATCTCTAGAGAAATACGGAAAAGCAAAGTTTTGTTTTAAATCAAAGCCAAATAACCGTGAGGTTCCAATAGCAATGTCAGAATATCCTGAAAAGTCGCCATAGATTTGAAATGCAAAAAATAGTGCGCCAAACGCTAAAGTACTTCCTGAGTAGTCATGTGAATTATTGAAAATAGTATTGGCATATTTGGCACAATTATCTGCGATTACAATCTTTTTGAATAATCCCCAAAGTATCTGTCGCATGCCATCTACAGCTTTGAGATAATCAAATTTACGTTTATTGGTGAATTGTGGCAGTAAATGTGTAGCACGTTCAATAGGACCAGCCACCAACTGAGGAAAGAAGCTCACAAAAGCAGAAAAGACTACAAAGTCTTTTGTGGGGTCTAATTTTTTTCTGTAAACATCTATAGTATAGCTTAAGGTCTGAAATGTATAGAAACTAATACCTACAGGTAAGATGATGTCTAGTGAGTTCGCTTGTATGTCATTACCAAAAAAGGTAAACGCTGTAATAAAATTATCTAAAAAAAAGTTATAATACTTAAAGAAGCCTAAGAAGCCTAAATTAACAAGAATACTAATCCAAAGTAATACGTTTCGTCTAAATTGATTATTTTGTTTCGCTAATACAATACCAACAGTGTAATCTACAACAGTACTAAATAGAATTAAAGCTAAAAATCGCCAATCCCACCAACCATAAAAAACATAACTTGCAACAACTATTAGTAAATTTTGAAGTCTTAAATTGTTTTTGAAAATAAACCAGTATGCTATGAATACAATAGGTGAAAATAGTGCAAAGTCTAAAGAATTGAATAGCATTAAAAATAATATTAAAACGAGAAATTGAGCGAATATATCACAAGTGTCAGAAAAAGTGGCAATTACTAACTTTTTTTCAAAAGTTGTCATAGTTTTTTATAAAAACTTCTTTAAGTTTACCTCAGTATAATTAGCGTAAAAATGAATCCTTTTAAATTTTATTGGAATACCATGATTACGAGTAGTAAAGAATTATAAAAACAAAGCAATTCAAGATCAATTGACATAAATAATGAATAACTTATTTCCAAAACATCGATATACAAATTGTATTTCAGACTTTACAAACCCAAATTACAGGCCGTTTGCCTCAGATATTTGGTCCGGAGGTGGGCAGCTTATTTATATGAACCCTAATTTTAATCAGTTGAGCCATTTTGTAAAAGAGCGGTTGAAAACCGCTTTTAGATATAACGTAAAACGTAAGTTTTTAATTAGAAATGTTTCTTAATTTTTTTATTAATATAAAAATCAAACAAGTATTAATTATAGATGTTATTTTTGCGTTTAACTATTTTTTTTAAAGTGCTTTATACCATTAAAAACAAAACTTACCATTTAATGAATCCATACATAGAAATTGCAGGCCGAAAAATTGGACCCGATTATCCACCTTTGGTTATCGCTGAAATAGGAATTAATCACGAAGGATCAATTGATGTAGCAAAAGAGATGGTTGATGCTGCGCATAGGGCAGGAGCAGAAATGATAAAGCATCAAACGCATATCGTGGCAGATGAGATGAGTAAAGCGGCAAAGAAAGTTATACCTGGCAATGCTGATGTTTCTATTTACGATATCATGGAACGTTGCGCTTTAAATGAAGCAGACGAATTAGAATTAAAAAACTATGTAGAAAGTAAAGGCTTAATTTTTATATCTACTCCGTTCTCAAGAGCAGCCGCAGAACGGTTAAAGCAATTTGATATACCAGCCTATAAAATAGGATCTGGCGAATGCAATAATTACCCATTGTTAGACCATATTGCAAAATTTGGAAAACCTGTTATTTTAAGTACGGGGATGAATACGATTGAAAGTGTGAAAAAAGCCGTTACTGTTTTTGAGGCACATAATACACCCTTAGCTTTATTACACACCACAAATTTATACCCAACACCATCACATTTGGTGCGCTATGGAGCGATGATTGAGTTACATCACGCTTTTCCTAATAATGTATTTGGATTGAGTGATCATACGCTTAATAATAACGCTTGTCTTGGTGCAGTAGCGCTGGGAGCATCAATTTTAGAACGTCATTTTACAGATCATATGCAACGCACAGGACCTGATATTGTGTGTAGTATGGATGAGCAAGCCTGTGCAGATTTAATAACGGGAAGCTCGGAAATCTGGTCTATGAGAGGTGGGAAAAAGGAACCGGCTAAAGAAGAACAAGTTACTATAGACTTTGCTTTTGCTACGGTTTGTACAATTGCTAAAGTGAATATAGGTGAAAAGCTAACGGCAAAAAATATATGGGTAAAACGACCAGGTACAGGAAAAATATTAGCAGAAGACTACAATAACATTTTAGGTAAAACCGCTTTAAGAGCTATTGAAGAGGGAGAGCACTTAGATTATAAAGATTTTAAATAATGGAGAATTTATACGATTTAGAAAAACGTTTCGAATACGAAAATGGCTTTTATGCAACTGCAGACCCTTCTAGGTTTAGCAAATTTATATCGCATTTAGAATTTTTTAAACGTACCTCAGAAATTAGAGGAGAAATTGTAGAATTCGGCATTTTTAAAGGGAATTCTTTTTTTAGGTGGATAAAGTTTAGAGATTTACTCGAACAAACAAATAGTCGTAAGATTATAGGTTTCGATATTTTTGGCGATTTTCCAGAAGCAAATTTTGAAGAGGATAAAATAAAGAGAGATGCCTTTGTTGAAGAAACTAAAGGAGGTAAAAGTATTTCATACGAAGAGATTACAGACCTTTTAAAAAAACAAAATCTTCAAAAAAATGTTGAGATAATTAAAGGGGATATACTTCAAACATTAGATCAGTATATTGATAATAATCCGCACCTGAAAATTTCTTTATTGCACATAGATGTTGACTTGTATGAGCCATCTAAGATTATACTCGAAAAGTTATATAGCAGAGTAACTAAAGGCGGCATTATAATATTAGACGATTATGGTGCGTTTGCAGGCACAAATAAAGCGGTAGATGATTTTTTTAAAGATAAGGTTGAAGTAAAAAAACTACCTTATGCACATGCGATTTCCTATATAGTTAAATAACATGAAAAAAATTGTATTCCTAACAGGGACGCGTGCTGATTTTGGGAAATTAAAATCACTTCTCGCTATTTTGCAAGATACTGTAGATTTTGATCCTCATATTTTTGTAACTGGGATGCATTTGCAAGAACTTTACGGTTATACTTTAATTGAAGTAGAAAAAAGTGGTTTTAAAAATATATACACTTTTGAAAACCACACGAACGAAACTACCATGGATTTAACATTAGCGAAAACCATTTCTGGGTTTTCCGACTATGTTAAAAAAATAGCACCAGACTTAATTGTTATTCATGGCGATCGGGTAGAAGCTTTAGCTGGCGCCATTGTAGGAAGTTTGAATAATGTATTAGTAGCACATATTGAAGGTGGGGAAGTGTCCGGAACCATAGATGAATTATTACGTCATGCCACAAGTAAAATGAGTCATGTGCACTTTGTATCTAACGCTACTGCAAAATCACGACTAATTCAAATGGGTGAATTAGAAGAATCAATTTATACCATAGGCTCACCAGATGTCGATATTATGTTTTCTAACGAATTACCAGATTTAGAAACGGTTAAAACATATTATAATATTCCATTTTCTACCTATAATATTGTGATGTTTCATCCAGTAACAACCGAAGCAGCTCACATGGAGTTGTATGCAACGGCATTAGTGAAAGCCTTATTAAAGAGTAATCATAACTATGTGGTTATTTACCCTAATAATGATTTGGGTAGTGCGAGTATTTTAAAAGCTTTTAAATCTTTAGAAGGCAATGCACAATTTAAATTATTCCCATCCTTACGGTTCGAATATTTTTTAACACTATTAAAGCATACACAATCTATAGTTGGTAATAGCAGTGCAGGTGTGCGTGAAGCTCCATATTATGGAATTCCTGTTATTAATATTGGAACACGTCAACAGAACCGCGTCACAAATTCGGAAATTATAAATGTAGATTACGACGAAGAGGCTGTTTTAGAGGCACTAGAACGTATTCCAACATTAGAGGTTCAACAGCAACCTCCATCATTTGGCGCAGGCCAAAGTGCAGCGTTATTTTTAAAATCTTTAAAGCAGGATCGTTTTTGGTCCTTAAACCATCAAAAACAGTTCAGAGATATATGAAGACTCAAAAAAAAGTCTTATTTGTAGTTCCTGACGGAGTAGGTATAAAAAATTATTTATACTCTAAACTTTTAACGTATCTCAAAAAAGATGACATTCAAGTTGTTATTTGGTCTTCATTGCCTAAAAAGGTATTTGCTGAGATTGAAGATTTACATGGAGTAGCTTTAGATTACAAGACTATAAAACTATTGCCAGAACCGCCTTTAACGCGATTGTATAGAGAAGCTACATCTTATGCGAGGCTGAAATATAATGCTAAGATTAAAAATAATGCTACTATTTTAACCAATTGGCCAAAACCTGAGGGATTTAATAAACGGTCTAACATGCAACGTGTAGCGCAACTTATAGGCAACTATTTAGCGAAAGATTATCAGCGAATTTTGGCTTTTGAAGCAAAAAGTAAACAGCATTGGACTACATCAATTATAGATCAATTTGCATCTGATTTAGTAGCGTTAAATCCTCAAAGTATTTTTATAACTCATCAACGTGTCGCGAGTTTAATGCCTATATGTTTAGCGGCTAAGCAATTAGGGATTACCATTAATACAGCTATTTTTTCATGGGATAATCTTCCTAAAGCACGCTTGTGTGTTGAAGCTGATAATTATTTTGTCTGGGGAAATTGGATGCAGAAGGAAATGGCGGATTACTATCCGGAAATATCTAAAGATAAAGTAAAATTAGTTGGGACACCTCAATTTGAATTTTATTTAGATGATACAGAGGATGCAACAAAAGATGCGTTCGCAAGGCACTATAATTTAGATGTAAATAAAACATGGATTTGTTTTAGCGGTGATGATGAAAGAACATCGCCTTATGATCCTCAGTATCTTAATGATTTAGCTGAGGTATTAAGTTCACGAACAGATGTTCAAATTATTTTTAGACGCTGTCCAGTGGATTTTTCAACGCGCTATGACCATGTTTTAGAGCGTTATAATCTATTAATTAAGCCAATAGACCCTATTTGGAACACGTTAGAAGGGAATTGGGGAGGAACATATCCAGATTATAAAGATGTTAACTTGCAAAGAAATCTAGCGAAACATTGTAGCCTTGTGGTTAATCTTGGATCAACGATGGCGTTTGATTTTTCAATTTTTAATAAACCATGTGTGTATATTAATTACGATGTAGAATCTAATGATGATTGGTCGGTAAAAACTATATATCAATTACAACACTTTAGGTCTATGGGCAACTTAGAAGGTGTGGCTTGGTTAAATTCAAAGGAAGACATTATTACAATTTTAAATCAGGTGCTTAACGAGAGTGAAACAGTAGCGAAGGATAAGGTACAATGGAGAGATAATGTCGTCTTATCTCCATTGAATGAAAGCTCACAACTTATTGCTAAACAATTAGTAGGTAATGAGGTCATTTAAAATTTATACAGATACACATCTTTTACAAGAAAATATACCTAATGCTACTAGGTTTCCTTTAATTGATTGTTTAACGACAGCTAAGGGTTTAGAAAGTAATTCTGATTTTGAGATTGTTGAAAACCCAGAGGAATGTGATGTTTTTCTCTTTCCAATTGCCATTGAGTTCTTAACGCGTTTAGGGAGAAAAACAGACTTAGATGCTTTTATTGATAAAGCCAATACTAGTAACAAAAAAGTATTGGTATTTACAGCTGGGGATGTTGGATTAACGTTAAATTTTGATAACATTATAATGATGCGATTAGGTGGTTTTAAAAGTAAAATGAAAAAAGATACGCTTATAATGCCACCATTTATAGAAGACCCTTATATTAAAATAAATGGTAATTTTAAGACACTTGAAAAAGAGGATAAGCCAACAATTGGTTTTGTCGGACATGCCAATGGTGGAGTTTTAAAGTTGGTAAAAGAGTATTTAATTTATCTTAAGTTATTTTTATTGAGAATTAAAAATAATAAATATATTGACCATCAGTCCTTTTATCCATCTAGTTTCTTTAGACATAAGTATCTTAAATTTTTAGAAAAAGGTATACATATTAAAACCAATTTTATTTACAGAAATCAATATAGAGCAGGAGCTAAAACGGAAAAAGATTTAGAAGCTACAACTATAGAGTTTTATCAAAATATGAATTTGAGTCCTTATACATTTTGTATGCGTGGGATGGGTAATTTTTCAGTACGGTTTTACGAAACTTTAGCCATGGGACGGATTCCTGTACTGATTGATACAGATTGTAGATTGCCGTTTTCTGAATCGATAAATTGGGATGAGCATTGTTTGATAATTGAAAAAAAAGATGTTAAAAATATGAGTAGTAAATTACTACAGTTTCACCAATCATTTACAGAGGATAACTTTAATAAAATACAAGTATCTAATCGCTTGTTATGGGAAACTTATTTTACTAAATATAATTTCTTCATTCAAGTTAAACAACTATTAATAAACGATTTAAAATAATAGCTTATGCATGTTTGTTTTATAACGAATGAATTTCCTAAACCAGGCTATCCGCATGGAGGCATAGGAACTTTTATAGCAACCTTAAGCAAGGTTTTGGTAGAAAAAGGAATAGAGGTAAGTGTGGTTGGAAAAAATTATACACCAAATGAAGAAATTGAATCTGTCAATGGAGTAAAGGTTTACAGACTTTATGCTAAAAAAATAAAAGGTTTAGAATGGTACTTCAATACCCAAGTTATTGCAAAAAGAATAAAAGCAATTCACTTCGAATCACCAATTGATATTGTAGAAGCCTCAGATATGGGCTTGGCTTTTTTGCCTAAATTAAAAGGAGTTTCTTATGTGATTCGTATGCATGGAGGGCATCACTTTTTTTCAGAATCTGAAAAACGAAAAGTAGGAGTTTGGAAAGGATTTCAAGAACGTTTATCGTATAAAAGCGCAGATGCTTTCATCGCGGTATCAGATTTTGTTAAAACACATACGTCTAAATATTTGTCTCTAGATAATCGCCCAGTCGAAAGAATTAATTATCCTATAAATTTAGAGCACTTCCAGCCTCTTAATATTGCTAGTACACCGTTTAAAATTGTTTTTGCAGGTACAATCTGTGAGAAAAAAGGAATACGACAACTTATTCAAGCTATGGAGTATATTTTAGAGGAATTCCCAACCGCTAGTTTAGATATTTGTGGTAGAGATTGGTTTTATCCCAACGGAGATTCTTATATAGAAATGCTCAAAGCAACGGAGATTTCTAAATTAAAACAAGGTAGTAATAGTGTTTCTTTTAAAGGGGTTATAGACTATAGTGACTTACCAAAAGTATATGCAAGTGCTCACGTATGTGCGTTTCCTTCTCATATGGAGACTTTAGGTTTAGTAGCGCCTGAAGCCATGTGTATGACGAAGCCTGTATTATTCACTATAGAAGGTCCTGGACCCGAAGTTATAAGTCATGGTGATACAGGCTTATTATGTAATCCTTACGATGCTTTAGATATAGCAGAACAAATTAAATGGATATTTAAAAATGCTGAAGCTGCAGATGAAATGGGTGTTAATGCTCGTAAAAGTGTATTAGAACGTTTCAATATTAATAGTATTGTAAAACAGAATATTACATTTTATAACCGAATTATTAATAGTAATAAATCCGTGTAATTAAAATGTTTTCAAAATTTAGAAAGGATATAACTAAATATAAGGATTATAGTAAGACTAATAGTTTAGTTTTACTACTTACTCAACAAGGACTTTGGGCCTTATTTGTATATCGTATTTCTAATTCAATTTATGTAAGTAAGATGCCAAAAGTATTGAGACGCTTGTTATTAATTCCTTGCTTAATAGCTCAAAAATCAATTGAGATATTAACAGGGATATCGTTACCTTACTCAGCTACCATTGGGGAGTCGTTTTATATTGGACATTTTGGAGGGATTATTATAAATGCCAATGCTGTTATTGGAAATAATTGCAACATTTCCCAAGGGGTCACTATTGGTGTTAGTGGTATAGAAGATAAGCGCGGTGTGCCTATTATTGGTAATAATGTTTATATCGGTGCCAATGCCGTTGTGGCAGGAAAAATAAGTATAGGTGATGGAGTCGTAATCGGAGCCAACTCTTTAGTTACAAAAGATGTTATGGGTAATACAACAGTGTTGGGAGTTCCGGCAATAAAAATTAATGAGCATAATTCAAATGGATATATATGAATAATAAAACAAAGAAATTATTAATAATATCTTTAGCGCCAACGATCTTAAAAGATGGCAAATATTGGTCGTATTCCCCTTATGTTAATGAAATGGATGTTTGGTTTAAATATGCTGATGAACAACGGATATTAGCGCCATTTTCATATCCAGAAGATGTGTTAATTAAGCCTTTTAGTACAAAGGGAATTAAGCGCTATTACATTCCTTTTTTTGCTTTCAATTCTATTTTTAATATTCTGAAAGCCTTACTATTTATGCCAATAATAGTGTTTCAGATGATAAGAGCAATGGCTTGGGCAGATCATATCCATTTACGTTGCCCCGCTAATGTAAGCTTAGTCGCTTGTTTTGTGCAAATATTTTTTCCATGGAAAAATAAATCAACCAAATACGCCGGAAATTGGGACCCCAATAGTAATCAACCACGCTCATATCGTTTGCAACAAGCAATTCTAAGAAACACGTTTTTAACACGCAATATGAAGGTCTTAGTTTATGGGGATTGGCCAGGGGAAACTTCAAATGTGTATCCTTTTATTTCAGCGACTTATAAAGACGAAGAACGCGTGCCTTTTAAATCTAAGGATTATTCAGAAGAATTAGTTTTCGTATTTGCAGGCATGTTAGTACCAGGAAAACGGCCCCTGCTTACGATTAAATTTATTCAACAATTGAACGTTCAGGGTATTCCAGCAAGATTAGAACTATTTGGAGATGGCCCATTAATGCAAGAGGTGAAAAATTATGTGGAAGAACACGAGATAGGGCATCAAATAAACTTAAGAGGAAACCAAGATAAAACTATAGTAAAAGCGGCATTGTTAAGCGCACATTTTAATATTTTATTATCTAAGAGCGAAGGTTGGCCAAAAGCGGTAGCAGAAGGTATGTTTTATGGTTGCATTCCTGTGGCAACTTCAGTGTCTTGTGTCGGTTGGATGATGGGAGAAGGGCAACGCGGTATTCTTGTAGAGCCTAATTTAAATACAGCTGTAGCTAAATTTGTTGAAGTCGTTAATTCAAAGTGTTTAGATACTATGGCAAAAAACGCAATGGATTGGTCTCAACAATACACCTTTGATCGTTTGGAAGGGGATATTCAAGATGTGTTAGATGGAACGTTTGAGAGTAAGGTATAAACACTTTATCAAATTTTATATTAGTTTAAAATGAAACCGCTATAATACATAAGTCTTTTGATAGTAGTGAGTCTCTATGCCTTGGGTTATAGCTATCGGAATTATGTGACTTGAGCCAATTAGTCGCTATAGGCATTGTTATACTATTATCAGATTTGATTGATTAAAAATAATGAGTACCAAATTTTATGATATGATTTTTCCAGAGTTAAATAGGCAAGAGTTAAATAGTATGAAGCCTTCAATTCCATTTTTATTAGGACTTAGAAGACGCTTCTTTTCGAAGCCTAAAGAAAAAGTATTTGTAATTGGTTTTCATAAGACAGGTACATCGTCAATGGGTAAAGCATTACAGCTTTTAGGTTATCGTGTTTGTGGGAGTTTAAAAGAGGGTATAGATGTAGATAAGGTTAAATTATCTGATAAATCTTATTTGATGGAAAACACGCATGGAGTTTTAGAAAATTATGATGCTTTTCAAGATACACCTTGGTTTTTAATGTACGAGCAATTGTATCATGTGTTTCCAAATGCTAAATTTATACTCACTATACGTGATGAAGAGAAGTGGCTAAATAGTGTGAAGAAACATTTTGGTAATAATGCATTTCTTTACCACGACTATATTTACAAAACTGATAATGTGGTAATAGATGAGACAAACTATATAGCCATTTACAACGCGCATATAAAGGCGTGTAAAATCTTTTTTGATAAGATGCAAAAAGACTTGTTAATTATCGATTTAGAACACGATACCAATAAATGGCAGTTACTTTGTAGTTATTTAGGTGTAAAGCCTCCAAAGACAAAATTTCCTTATGCTAATAAAGCCAATTATAGTGGGAAATTTTCTTCTAAATTAAAGAAAAAAATAAAAAATTTATATTATCAAAAATAATGCGTGTATTACAACTAATAGATAGTTTAGATGCAGGTGGTGCAGAACGTATGGCTGTAAATATAGCCAATAGCTTAGTTTCTAAAATAGATAAGTCGTATTTATGTGCAACACGCTCTGAAGGCCTTTTAAAAGATAGTTTATCTACAGAAGTAGGATACTTGTTTTTAAAAAGGACTAAAACCATAGATATCTCAGCCATAAAATGCTTACTACGATTTTTAAAAAAAGAACAAATTACTGTCATTCATGCGCATTCAACATCTTATTTTTTGGCAACCCAATTAAAATTAATTTATCCAAAAATTTGTATTGTATGGCACGATCATTATGGTAATAGTGAATTCTTGGATCAGCGACCAAAGACAATTTTAAAATGGTGCTCTAAAATCTTTAAAGCAATTATTACCGTAAACGCACAATTGGCTGCTTGGGATAAGAAATCTTTACATTGTGATGAGGTAGTATTCTTAACAAATTTTGTTGTGTCTAATAAGGTAGCTCCCCAGACAAAATTGTATGGTGAGCAAAACAAGCGTGTATTGTGTTTGGCTAACCTAAGACCACAAAAAGACCATGTTACTTTAATAGAGGCATTTAAACAAGTGAATAAACAATTTCCTGATTGGACCTTGCATTGTGTAGGAAAAGATTTTAATGATAATTACTCAGAACAAATTAAAAGCCTAGTTAAAAATTTAGAATTAGATCAAAAGGTGTTTTTTTATGGGAGCTGCGAGGATACCGAACAAATTATCGATCAGGTTGATATTGGTGTACTATCTTCTAAGTCTGAAGGTTTACCTTTAGCTTTATTAGAATATGGACAAGGTGGATTGGCAGTCGTAGCTACTAATGTGGGAGATTGTAATTTAGTAATTAGTAATGATAAAATTGGAAGACTGATTCCCTCAGAAAATGAAAATCTATTGGCTGAATCAATAGAGGAATATATTCAACAGCCTGAATTAAGAAAACAAACAGGAATGGTATTTCAGTCTGTGGTAGCGAATTCTTTTTCAGAAGAGGCAAGTGTAAAGCGCATATTAACATTATATGATTAAATTTGTGCATAAGAATGAGTAGAACACTGGGACATAAAAAGCGCTATCATTTTACTAACGACCTCTACGTTGCGCTAGTGGTCTTACACTTATTTGTAGGTGTCGGTATTTATTTTATACCCTTATTTTCTAACTTGTACTTTACCGTAGTTTGTTTTTATTTTATAGGTAAAGTGTTATTATCTTCAAAACACTCTAAGCCCATGTGGGTTTTGTTTGGTTGCGCATATATTGCGGCAGCGGAGTCATTGTTTCGGATGACTGGTGGTGGTTTGTTCTATGAGTTTTCAAAATATTATATTATTTTATTAGTACTTATTGGGATGTTTTTTACAGGCGTGTCTGGAAAAAGTTACCCGTATTTTATATATTTCATTTTATTAGTGCCTTCGGTATTAGTTGCCTCTTCAACTTTAGGGTATGATTTGAATTTTAGAAAATCGATTGCTTTCGTATTAAGTGGCCCTGTTTGTTTAGGGGCATCTGCTTTGTATTGCTATGATAAAAAAGTGACGCAAGAACAACTATTGCAAATATTAGCATGTATGAGTTTCCCCTTGTTTGCAATGATGGTGTATCTCTTTTTATACAACCCAAGTATAAAGGATGTTTTACACGGAACAGGGTCTAATTTTGAAGCTTCAGGTGGTTTTGGGCCTAATCAAGTAGCTACATTATTAGGTTTAGGCATGGCGGCTTTAACAGTTCGTTTTTTTCTAAAATCGCCAACCCTTTTTTTAAAGGTCTTCAATTTAATACTCCTAGCTTTAATTTCGTATAGAGCTCTAGTGACTTTTAGTCGTGGCGGGGTTTTTACAGCCGTATTGATGATCCTCAGTTTTTTAGTAGTATTGTATGGAACTTCTAGTTATAGAAAACGACAGCATATTATAGGATCTTTTTTTTTATTAGGAATTGGAGTTATGATAACTTGGTATATAACGACGAGTCAAACTGGAGGATTAATTGAAAATCGTTACACTAATAAGAATGCAAAAGGAGTCGTAAAAGATGATGTTTCTACTGGAAGAGTTGAATTGTTTGTAAATGAGTTTGAAGGGTTTTTAAGAAATCCATTTTTTGGGGTGGGAGCTAATGGTATGAAACAAGTACGCTTAGAAGAAGAAGGTCATATTATTGCTTCACATAATGAAGTGAGTCGTTTATTTTCTGAACATGGTATTTTTGGAGTAATTATTTTATTGTTACTAATATTCACACCTTTAGTTTATAGAGCCCAACATAATCGGAATTTATTGTTTTACTCGTTTTTAATTTTTTGGTTTGCTACTATTAATCACTCTGCCATGCGTCTTGCAGCTCCTGGATTTATATATGGTTTAGCTTTATTACATATAACTTATGAGAAAAAACGTCCTATACGTAGGCAACGCCTTGTCCAATAAAGGGAATACTAGTACTACAATTGAAACGCTAGGTACACGTTTAGGTGAAAATTTTAATATTAAAATAGCATCTAATAAGTCCAATAAAATACGTCGTTTATTAGATATGGTTATTTTGGTGTTAAGGCATCAATCAAAAACAGATTATGTATTAATTGATACCTATAGTACTTCTAATTTTTATTTTGCCTTAGTCATTAGTCAATTATGCCGTTTGTTTCAACTACGGTATATACCAATTTTACATGGTGGAAATTTGGAATATAGATTAAAGAATAGTCCTGAATTAAGTAAACTTATTTTTAATAATGCTTATACATTAGTAGCGCCATCCAATTTTTTGAAAACAGTTTTTGAGCGTTATGGTTATAAAAATGTTTTATTTATATCTAATACAATTGACATAAAAGATTATACTTTTAATAGAAGAAAGATTGATAGTATAAATTTGCTTTGGGTAAGATCTTTTGCATCCATTTATAATCCTGAACAAGCACTGTTAGTACTAGAGCAATTGCTTAATCAAAATCATAAAGCCACATTGACCATGATTGGTCCTGATGTGGATGGCTCATTAGGACGGGTAAAACGTTTGGCAAAAGCAAAGCAGCTGGATGTCGTTTTTACTGGGAAGTTATCTAAATCAGATTGGTTGGCACTTTCTGAAGCTTCTAATATATTTATTAACACTACTAATTTCGATAATACACCCGTGAGTGTTATAGAAGCAATGGCGTTAGGCTTACCTGTAGTTTCAACAAATGTTGGTGGTTTACCTTATTTAATTAATGACAACGTAGATGGCCTTTTAGTACCTTCACAAGATGTTGACGCTATGGTCCATGCTATTGTACAATTAAAATCAGATGAAAACCTTGCAAATACATTAATTATGAACGCACGATCTAAAGTTGAAGATTTTGCTTGGGGAATCATAAAATTAAAGTGGGAAGCGCTTTTGTCTTAATTTAATGTTAAAAATCATTTGTACTTATTATCTTTACCACTTAGTTTTTCATATAAATGGCTAAAAAAAAGGGTATTCATTTCGAAGTTTCTGAGCGTAAAATTCTACTAAGAGTTTTAGACTTAGTGATGGTGTTTATTGGTGTTTATTGCCTAAGTCTTTATTTCGATTTTGAATATATCGTTGTCAATCTAGACAATAGCGTTGCTTTAATATTACTCGGAGTTTATATTACGGTATTTGCCACCATTTTTGAATTATACGACCTTCAAAAGGCAAGTAAACTAGATGTTACTTTTAAAAATATTATAATAACAGCATCTACAACAGTACTATTTTATCTCTTAACTCCTGTTTTATCGCCATATTTACCAGTAGAGCGTATGCAAATTGTTTACCTCTACCTAACAATTATTGTTTCAATTTTACTTTGGAGAGTAATATATATCAACTTAATAGAATCTCCTCGTTTTTATAAGCGCGTACTCCTTGTCGGTGAAGTCTCTAATATAGATGGTTTAATTAGAGCATTAGACACTTCAGATCCAAATTATAGAATCATTGGTTTTATAAATAGCGAAATTACGACTCCTGAATCTGTAAAGTTTAATGGATTAAAAGAATTTGAAGGTCAAGATTTTTTAAAAATTATAGATAGCGAAAGAATTTCGGAAGTATTGGTAGCAAGTTTTAATTCTGAAGCCATAAAACCAGAAGTGTATCATGATTTAATGTTACTTCTAGAGCGTGGTTTTAAAATAAGAGACTATACGCAAGTTTATGAAGAATTATTGCAAAAAGTACCGATACAATTTGTGGGTAAAGATTTCTATAAATACTTTCTGTTTAGCCGAAGTAATGAAAACAAACTTTACATGTTTTTTCATCGGGCTTTTGATGTCTCTTTTTCTATTATTGGACTTTTAATAGGTATGATTTTAATTCCCTTTGTTTTAATTGGAAATTTAATTGGGAATAAAGGCCCGCTATTTTATTTTCAAGAACGCGTTGGTAGAAATAGTAAATCGTTTATGATTATTAAGTTGAGAACGATGGTTGTTAATGCAGAGAAAGATGGTGTTAAATGGGCAAAAAAGAATGACAGTAGGATAACAAAGTTTGGGATGTTTTTAAGACGGTCTCGTTTAGATGAAATCCCACAATTTCTTAATGTACTTAAAGGTGATATGAGTATTATTGGACCACGACCAGAACGGCCTTTCTTTGTTAATGAATTGTCGCGAATAATACCGTTCTACCAAACGCGTCATATTATAAAACCAGGTTTAACGGGTTGGGCTCAGGTTAGTACAAGGTACGGTTCTTCAATAGACGATAGCTTAACTAAGCTTCAATACGATTTTTACTATATAAAACACAGAAGTATATTTTTAGATTTTAGTATAATCATGAAAACCTTAAGTACTATTTTGTACTATCGTGGGCAATAGTTTGCAGGTCGGAAGCTTGAAGATAGAAACTAGAGGCTAGACTTGTGTAAAGTTGAACTTGAAGTTTATGGTAACTAACTTATTTTAATAATAGACAGATTGCTGTATCCTTTGTCCTTGATATGACTGGTTAATTTTTGTTATTTAGAGTTTATCTTTTTTCTAATCCCTAATCTTACTAAACCATTTTACCAAATAAAAATATCTTACCAATAGAGCGATAAGTAGTGGAATTAAACCAATAGCAAATACTTGAACGCCACCCAACCAATGAAAAGTCATAAGTGCTAACATGATAATTAAAAACTTAAGGTAGCGCTTAACCCAATTTTTAATTTTAGGTTTTAATAATTGTCCTATTACAACAATATTAAGTGGAAAAGCCCATAGCAAATTATAGTTTTGAGCTGTTGCAGAGTGGTCTGTTAAGAACCATAAAAATAGTATAATAACACCTATGGCACCTGTAATCCCAAATATGGTAATATCTAACCAATTGCTTCGAGTATTATTTTTATAATCTTTATAAGTGAAAAATAAAATACAAAGGCTAATTAATCCTATTATAATTAAAGGGCTAAACAGAATATTTAAAGATGAATCTGTTTCCTTTTTTTCATACAGAGTATAAGAGCTTTTTACTAAATTTTCAGTGTTATTTAGTGTTGCAGTTTCAAAAAAGGTATGAATATATTGTGGTAAAAACATATGCTCGTTAACAGTTGCTGTTCTGTCAATAACGGAACCCAAAGCAATGTCTATCCCAAAACTTCCCCAAGTATTTAAACCTACATGATCGTGAATAAGGGTTCTAAAGGTTTTTGGTTTAAAATTTTCAGGTAGCTTAAAATCAATTTTACGTTCAGAAACTTTTAGAGTGATATCTCTAATTCGTGTCGCACAATTGTCATAAAAGAAATCGTATAAATAACGTCTGTTTTCTGGTTTATAATTGTTTTCTAAATAATTAAATAGTTTTTGTTTTTCTTCTGTAGATAGGTTTAAGATTTGTTCGTCTATGGTGCGATTATCTTCTTTATAGGCAAAATAAAAATCTTTAAAGTAATGTTTGCTTATCAGGTAATTGAGTTTTCCTTGAGCGAATTTCAAATAAAAGTTAGGAGCTTCAAAGTCGTAAGCACCATAACCATAAACTACATCAATACCTAAATTTCGATCTTTTACTCTAAAGCCATTGTGACCAAAAGCATCATTTAAAGAGTTGCCAGGACCAATAGTTAATACCGTTATCTGAGCATCAGGTGATAATTGCCGTTGCTGTGCAAAGTTTGAGAAAAATGTAAATAGGAAAGCAAAAACGAACAGTTTCAATTTCATAATAATGATTATCTAAAGATGCTAAAGTCTATTTTTAAAGAAAATACATTAGAGTATAAAGCTGCACTTTGGTCACCAATATCAGTAAAAGCATAGTCGATTTGAATGCCTCTATATTTAAAACCAACACCAAAGTTAGGTTGAAATGAAATTTGTTCAGAATTATCAATCTGAATTTCATTCTGAAAATTACCAACTCCAGCCCTTAAAAAGACTAAATCTGTATAACCAAACTCAAATCCCAAAGCAGGATTTATACTCGCAAAAGATGTTGAAATAATATCGTTGTTTTGGGCAAAACGCATGTTTAAGTTTACAGCTGCTAATAAAGAATAATCATAATGAAAAATCCATTTTTTAGACATTCCTAACTGTAACTTAGGTATTGTTATTTCAGTGGTTTCAGGAAGTTCTTGATTTTCTCCTTCAATAGCACCGCTTATTTGTTCAAACTTATCTTCGTCAATTGACCAAGCATTATAAGTGGTTGTAATATCTCTTGCCATAAAACCAAACTTCCAATTATTGTTACCTTCAAATTGAATGCCTGCATCTAATCCAAACCCCCAAGAGGACGCAAAGTCACCAATAATTCGTCGGATTATTTTAGCATTAATTCCAAAGTTTAAACCATCTAAAGGTAATTTTCTAGCATATGAAAAGGTTAAACCATAATCTGCAGTAGAGAAGGTGCTTATTCTATCGTAATTAATATTGCCTTGATCGTCTATTAATTGCGTGGTGTCTAAAATGTCATCAACTCCAAATCTTATTAATGAAATACCTAATGCACTTTCGTTATCTAAAGGCATCGCATAAGCGATATAATTATAATTGGCAATGTTTGCAAAATAGCTAGAATGCATTAAGGAAAGTTGACTGTCTTCAAGATGTACCAATCCTGCAGGATTCCAATATCCAGAATTAACATCAGCAGTTTGTGATACAACAGCATTACTCATGCCTAAAGCAGCAGCATCAACACCAATATTCATAAATTCATTAGAATATTTTCTTGTAGTTTGTGCCGAGGCTATAAGCGTAGTAAGTGTTAAGAGAATTACATAGTAATTTTTCAACAGCAATAATTTTTTACAAAGATGCACATTATTTTTCTGAAGTAGTTTAAACTTTTTGTTTGTAATGAAGGTTTTTTTTATCTCACAAAGTCATTTTTAGTTAGATATCCTACGATACAGAGAACAAAAATGATAAATTTTATAGGTAAAATAAAAAGTTTAAATCACTTCTTCCTATTTAACTGTTAAACGTCGTTTTTATTGCATTCTTTATATTGCAATTTGAAATAGACTCAAATACTTTTATATTTTTACAAAAATTAAGTTTATGAGATTAAAACAGCATATTCCCAATATAGTAACACTTCTGAATTTGTTTTCAGGATGTATTGCTTTAATATTTGCAGTGAATGGTAACTTTGTTGCCGCAGCATTCTTTGTGTTTTTAGGTATATTTTTTGATTTCTTTGACGGATTTTTAGCAAGAAAGCTAAATGTACAAAGTCCACTAGGTATTCAGTTAGATTCGCTTGCCGATTTGGTAACGAGTGGAGTTGTACCAGGAGTTATCATGTTTAAACTTATTTCATTAGCCATAGATGCTCCAAATTTTTCAACTCATAGCGATAGCTGGAATTCAGTGTTTCATTGGCAAGGATTTAAAATGTCTGTTTTGCCATTAATAGGTTTGTTTATTGCTTTAGCTTCTGCTTATCGTTTAGCAAAATTTAATTTAGACGAGGATCAACAAAGTTATTTTAAAGGCTTGCCTGTGCCAGCCAATACGTTAGTAATATTGTCATTACCCTTAATTTTAGAATACCAAAATAGCGATTTAATAAATTCAATAATTATTAATAAATGGTTTTTAATAGCATTAACTCTGCTTAGTTGTTATCTATTAAATTCTAACATAAAGTTATTTGCTTTAAAATTTAAAAATTGGGGATTTAAGGACAATGCTATTCGTTATATTTTTCTAATTTTAAGTGTGGTGTTATTAATTTTACTTCATTTTGCAGCAATACCACTTATAATTGCATTATATATAATACTTTCATTATTAACAAAATCTAGTATAGTTTAACTCAACACATTTTCTAAATAGAATTTATAATTAATGGCTTCAGGATTTTTTGCATTACTAGATGATATAGCGACTTTGATGGATGATGTCGCTGCGATGACCAAGATAACAACGAAGAAAACAGCAGGTATTTTGGGGGATGATTTAGCCGTAAATGCAGAAAAAGCATCAGGGTTTGTATCTTCTCGTGAAATTCCAGTACTATGGGCAATTACAAAAGGCTCATTTTTAAATAAATTAATAATTTTACCTTTAGCGTTTCTATTAAGTGCGTTTTTACCTTGGTCTGTTATTGTTATTTTAGTGCTAGGAGGGTTATACTTGTCTTATGAAGGGGCTGAAAAAATCTATGAATTTTTTGTGCCTCACCCTAAGGAAGTGACTAAAGAATTTAAAGTAAACTTTACAGAACAAGAATTGTTAGATTTAGAAAAAACGAAGATAAAATCTGCAATTGTAACTGATTTTATCCTATCTGTTGAAATTGTTATTATAGCCTTAGGATCTGTAGTAGGAGAACCAATAACAACTCAAATCATAGTTGTATCTATTGTAGCATTAATAGCTACCGTTGGTGTTTATGGTATTGTAGCATTAATAGTAAGAATGGATGATTTTGGATTACAGCTAATTAATAAAAGTAATGGAGGAAAAGGTGTTTTATTTTCAATCGGAACTTTTTTGGTTTGGGCTTTACCAAAACTAATAAAAAGTTTGTCTGTTATTGGGACTATAGCTCTACTTCTTGTTGCTGGTGGGATCTTTGTCCATAATATTGAATTTTTACATCATTTCTTAGAACAAATTCCTTCTATTTTAAGAGACTTTATTGTCGGATTAGCCGTTGGATTAGTTTGTTTAATTTGTGTTGAAATATTTAAAAAGATATTTTTTAGTAAGCGTTCTAAACATTAAAAATAGCAACGTTAATTGGTGTGAAAACTTGTTAAATTTAAAGTTGGTTAATAGCATAACCCTAACTCTAATATTGAAATGAAAATATTAGAACCTATTAAATTAAAGCGAGTAAAAAATGAAAAAATTTAAACTTAAAGAGTTAGTAAGAGTATTTTTATTTCTATTAGTAGTTCAGTTTATTATTGGTTTAGCAGATGTTTTACTATCTCAAGCTCACAGTGAGTTATCTTCAATAACGTCTTTACTAATAGCTATTTGTAGTTATCCTTTGAATCTTATCAGTAGCGATTTACCATTTTATGTCTCAGAAAGCATATTAATGGTTATTTTATATTGGATTATAAATCTAATGATACAAGCTGTGATTTTGTATATAATGCTAATTGTGGTAAAAAAGATGAGAGAGAGTAAATAATCTTAAAACTCAAGCTTTGTTTTACGTAGCTCAAAATTCTGACCTAAATAAACTTTTCTTACCATTTCATCACTAGCCAATTCTTCAGGTTTCCCTGCTTTAAGAATGTTACCTTCAAACATCAAATAAGTTCTGTCAGTAATTGCTAGTGTTTCTTGTACGTTATGGTCTGTAATTAAAATACCAATATTTTTCTTAGTCAGTTTAGCAATAATTCGCTGAATATCTTCAACAGCAACAGGATCTACACCTGCGAAAGGTTCATCTAATAGAATAAAATTAGGATCGGTGGCTAGTGCTCGTGCAATTTCTGTTCTACGACGCTCACCACCAGAAAGTAAGTCGCCTCTATTAGTTCTAATATGGCCTAAACCAAATTCTTCAATTAGCGATTCCATTTTATCGTGTTGCTCTTTCTTACTTAATTTTGTAAGCTGCAATACACTTAAAATATTATCTTCAATACTTAGTTTTCTAAAAACAGAAGGTTCTTGGGCTAAATAACCAATACCATTTTGAGCACGTTTGTACATTGGATATTTCGTGATGTTGGTATCGTCTAAATAGATGTTTCCTCCATTAGGCTTAATAATTCCAACAATCATATAAAAAGAAGTGGTTTTTCCAGCTCCATTCGGACCCAATAAACCAACAATTTCGCCCTGATTAACCTCAAGGGAAACATCTTTTACTACTTTTCGTCCGTTATAGGACTTCATTAAATGTTCTGCTCGTAACTTCATATTATTTCTAAGAACGCTAAATTTAATAAAATCATATAGATTCTATTTGCTTTGGCAATCATTTATTAAAAGTTTAACCTTGCTCTGTGTTTAAAATTTAGATAATGCTATACGAATAATCTAAAATTTTAAAGCGAATTGGCACGTTTTTCTTTTCTTTTTTGATTTTTAACAACTATAGCCGAGATATAAATACTAATCTGATATAATAATAATATAGGAATAGCTACAATAACCTGACTTGCAATATCTGGAGGTGTAATAATTGCAGATAATACCAATACTATAACTAGTGCAAATTTTCTATATTTCTTTAAAAACTGCGGAGTTACAAGACCTACTTTTGTTAAAAAGTAAATAATTATAGGTAATTCAAAAACAAAACCAGAGGCAATAGCAGAAGAACGTACAATCGCAATTACGGAGCTTATATCAAATTCATTAGAAATCTGCTCACTAATTTGATAATTGGCTAAGAAATTTATAGATAAAGGTGTCACAATATAATAACCAAAGAGTACACCAAGAAAGAATAAAAAGGATGCAATAACTATAAAACCTCTAGAGTTTTTACGCTCACTCGGTTTTAGTCCTGGACTTATAAAACTCCAAAGCTGATAAAGCACATAAGGAAATGAAATTATAAAACCAGCATAGATAGAGGTCCAAATATGTGCTGAAAATTGACCAGCAACAGTTCTGTTTTGAATGATAAAAGGAAATTTATCAGCGCAAAAGGTCGTATCTGTCATACCTAAAAACTGAGACATCTTACAAAGGCCTTCATAGGTAGGGAAGTCCATATGTGTTGGCCCAAAAATGATGACATCAAAAATAAACTTTTTAAAAATAAAGGCTAATGTTGCTGCAATTACAATACTAATTGTTGCTCTAACTAAATGCCATCTTAAATCTTCGAGATGATCTAAAAACGACATCTCATCCATTTGTTTTTTTGCCATTATATAATGCCTTCTTTTATTAAATCGTGAAGATGAACCACACCTGAGTACTTGCCATCATGTTCTACCAATAGTTGAGAAATTCCAAACTCTTCCATAACTTCCTTAGCATCAACAGCCATAGCGTCTTCAGAAATGCGTCTTGGATTATTACTCATAATGTCTTTGGCTTTTAAACCCGTAAGATCATCACTTTTACTTAACATACGTCTTAAATCACCATCTGTAATAATACCTACAATTTTATCATCTTCTACAACAGCAGTAACACCAAGCATTTTCTCTGTGATTTCTACAATTACTGTTTTTAATGAAGCTTCAAGATTAACTTGTGGTTTTTGGTTTTGTGAAGATAAATCGTTTACTCTTAAATAAAGACGCTTACCAAGTGCACCGCCTGGATGATATTTGGCAAAATCTTTACTTGAAAAGCCTCGTAATTCCAATAAGCAAACCGCTAAAGCATCTCCCATTACCAATTGTGCAGTAGTGCTAGTTGTTGGAGCTAGATTATTAGGACAAGCTTCTTGAGCGACATAAGCATTCAAAATATAATCGGCTTGTTGTCCTAAAAACGAATCTTTATTGCCCGTAATAGCAATCATTTTATTATTTGCATTCTTAATAAGTGGTACCAAAACTTTAATTTCTGGCGTGTTTCCACTTTTAGAAATACAAATAACAACATCGTCTTCTAGAATTAATCCAAGGTCTCCATGGATGGCATCAGCAGCATGCATAAAAACAGCTGGAGTACCAGTAGAATTTAAGGTTGCAACGATTTTGTTAGCAATGATAGCACTTTTGCCAATTCCTGTAATAATAACACGACCTTTAGACTGGTAAATTAACTCTACTGCATCTGCAAAATCTTCCGTTAGTAAATCTGATAAATTATCAATAGCTTTACTTTCTAATTTTATCGTTGTTTTTGCAGTTTTTAAGATGGATTGTTTAGTGTTCAAAACTTATTTTTTATAGAGTTTTTTAAATATAAAGAATTTGTTATCTTTAAAGTTGTTGCAAATGTATATAAAATACTAATAAGGATTAATGAGTATTGCAGAAATTGACTTACATACTTCACTAAAAAAACACTTTGGATTTTCAGAATTCAAAGGTCTTCAGGAAGAAGTTATAAAAAACGTCGTAGCAGGTAATAATACTTTTGTTATTATGCCAACAGGAGGCGGAAAATCGTTATGTTATCAGCTACCAGCTTTAATAGCAGAAGGCACAGCTATTGTTGTGTCGCCTCTTATTGCACTGATGAAAAATCAGGTAGATGCTATAAGGGCTGTATCTGAACACGAAGGTGTAGCACATGTTTTAAATTCGTCTTTAAATAAAACAGAAGTAAAACGTGTTAAGGATGATATTACAAATGGCATTACTAAATTGCTATATGTAGCCCCAGAATCATTAACCAAAGAAGAGTATGTTGACTTCCTACGGACAGTTAAAATTTCTTTTATGGCTGTTGATGAAGCGCATTGTATCAGTGAATGGGGACACGATTTTAGGCCAGAATATAGAAATTTAAAAACTATAATTAAACGTATTGGTGACGATATTCCTATCGTTGGTCTTACCGCTACAGCTACAGAAAAAGTTCAGGAAGATATTTTGAAAAGCTTAGGAATGCCTAATGCTGTAACATTTAAAGATTCTTTTAATAGACCCAATCTTTATTATGAGGTACGACCAAAAACTAAAAATGTAGATTCAGATATTATTCGTTTTGTTAAGCAGAATGAAGGAAAATCTGGAATTATTTACTGTTTAAGTCGTAAACGAGTTGAAGAGTTAGCACAAGTTCTTCAAGTTAATGGAGTAAAAGCCGTACCATATCACGCCGGTTTAGACGCTAAAACTAGAGTGAAACATCAAGATATGTTCTTAATGGAAGATACAGATGTGGTGGTGGCGACAATTGCTTTTGGAATGGGAATAGACAAACCAGATGTACGTTTTGTAATTCACCATGATATTCCTAAAAGTATTGAAAGCTATTATCAAGAAACAGGACGAGCAGGACGAGATGGAGGAGAAGGACATTGTTTGGCCTACTACGCTTATAAAGATATAGAGAAACTTGAAAAATTTATGGCAGGGAAGCCTGTTGCAGAACAAGAAATTGGACATGCATTATTACAAGAAGTTGTTGCTTTTGCAGAAACATCTATATCTAGACGTAAATTTATCCTTCATTATTTTGGGGAAGAATTTGATAATGAAACTGGAGAAGGTGGAGATATGGACGATAATGTACGTCATCCTAAAAAACAAGTACAAGCTCAAGATGATGTTCAGGTTTTATTAGATACAGTCAAAAAAACTAACGAAAAATATAAGGCTAAAGATTTAGTTCAAGTGCTTGTTGGAAATTCAAATGCACTTATTTCGTCTCATAAAACAGATCAACAAGACTTTTTTGGAGTTGGTAAAGCTAAAAACCCAAGATATTGGATGGCATTAATCAGACAGGTCATCGTTGCACGTTATTTGAAAAAAGACATTGAAACTTATGGTGTGCTAAGATTAAGTGAGAGTGGTTTGGATTTTATAACCAATCCTCAATCTTTTTTAATGGCAGAAGACCATGTTTATGATATAGATTCAAGTGATGGTATTGTTACAAATACTAAAGGAGGTGGAGCCGTTTCAGATGATAAGCTCATGAAAATGCTTAAAGATTTAAGAAAACGGAATGCTAAAAAATTAGGTGTGCCACCTTTTGTGATCTTCCAAGACCCTTCTTTAGAAGATATGGCTTTAAAATATCCTATTAATATAGAGGAATTATCTAATGTACATGGAGTAGGAGAGAGTAAAGCCAAAAAATATGGGAAAGATTTTGTGAATTTAATAGCGGATTATGTTGAGGAAAACGACATTATGAGGCCTGATGACATGATTGTGAAGTCTACAGGAACAAATTCTGCGATAAAGTTATATATCATTCAAAATGTAGATCGTAAATTGCCACTAAATGACATTGCCTCTTCTAAAGGTATGGAAATGCCAGCTTTTATAAAGGAAATGGAATCCATTGTGTTTTCCGGAACAAAATTAAATATTGATTATTGGATTGATGATATTTTAGACGAAGACCAACAAGAAGAAATCCATGACTATTTTATGGAATCTGAAAGCGATAAAATAGACGATGCAATTGAAGAATTTGATGGAGATTACGATGATGAAGAATTACGTTTATATCGAATTAAGTTTATGAGCGAAGTGGCGAACTAAGTCCTTATAATATTTGATGCTTACCCTAGCCGTCTAAAATTATATTTATATATAGTAAAGGCGAGTTGTAAAATAGTATCGAGAACACTATAAAATAATCAACTAGTGTTCTCGATACATCATTTTAAATGTTTGCTAAACTTCAATTTTAATTTTACTCGAAAAAGAGATTATAGCTATTCTTCCTCATCAGAAGCATCAATCACAACATATTTACTAAACAAAAGGTCGTGTTTTTTTACTTTGATTTGAATACTTTTAAGTGTTGCTTCTTCTAATTTTTTTACATCATGTTCTTCAATCTGAAAATCAATCTTAGTAACATATCTTCCTTTAATATCAGAACTTTCAGATTCAAACTCTGGCATATCAGCATCTAACTGTAGTTTAAAGTTATCACCAGAAAACACAAGTTGAGCGCCATTTTTAGATTTAACATTTAGCTGACCAACAATAACTGTCTGAAAAAAGAAATATCCTCCTAATTCGTTCAAACCAGCAAAAAGCACATTGTTTTCAGAAACACCAAAAGGTTTGTTTTCCACATCAGTTATAATAGCTTCAATAGTATCTCCAGGCATAGGATTAGAAGTTTTAGAGCCAAAGAGTTTAGATAGGGAAAATGCCATGTGTTTTGTTTTTTTTCAAAACTAACTTTATTAATTTAAATGTCAAATTTAAATTCTACTCTTTAGTTTCAAAGTGGTGTGCTCGCTATTTAAATTATTGATATTCTAGTTGATATATTTCAAAATCTATTTGGTGATGCTATGAGGGAATTTTACAAATCTACAAACCTCCTACTTCAAACTTCCAACTCAGTTCACTATCTTTGCAGTCTTAAACAAAAGAAAACACAATGCAAGACGGTTTATACGCAAAATTTAACACCTCAAAAGGTGTGATATTAGTAAATTTAGAGTTTGAAAAGACTCCAGGAACAGTTGGTAATTTTGTAGCTTTAGCAGAAGGTAATTTAGAAAATTCTGTTAAACCACAAGGGACTCCATATTATGACGGATTAAAATTTCACAGAGTTATTCCTGATTTTATGATTCAAGGGGGTTGTCCGCAAGGTACAGGAACGGGACATCCTGGTTATAAATTTGATGATGAGTTTCATCCAGATTTAAGACATAGTGGTCCTGGTGTTTTAGCAATGGCAAACTCTGGTCCTGGTACCAATGGAAGTCAGTTTTACATTACTCACATTGCAACCGATTGGTTAGATAATAAACATACAGTATTTGGAAATGTAGTAGAAGGACAAGATGTTGTAGATTCTGTAGCTCAAGGAGACATCATTGAAAGCTTAGAAATAATAAGACAAGGTGAAGCTGCCGAAAAATTTAATGCTATTGAAGCGTTTAGAACATTTGAAGGTTCTAGAGAAAAGCGTATCGCAGCAGAACGTGAAGCTGCAAGAGCAGAGTTAGATAAGTTAGCAGCAGGTTTTGATGAAACAGAATCTGGTTTACGTTACCAAATTATTCAAAAAGGTGAAGGTAAAAAAGCAGAAAAAGGAAATACAGTATCTGTACATTACAAAGGTCAGTTAGCAGATGGGACGGTTTTCGATTCATCATACAAAAGAAACTCACCTTTAGATTTTCAAGTTGGTGTTGGTCAGGTAATTCCAGGTTGGGATGAAGGTATCTGTCTTTTAAAAGTTGGTGATAAGGCACGTTTAGTAATTCCTAGTGATTTAGGATATGGCGCAGCAGGAGCTGGAGGTGTTATTCCTCCAAACGCAACATTAGTTTTTGATGTAGAATTGATGGATGTAAAAGCTTAAGATTTATCTTAATTTAGTAACAAAACAATAAAAGAATCGTCTCACTATTAAGTGAGACTTTTTTTTGCACTTAGATCAACCAAATAAACCGACCATTATGAAAGTTAAAATTTTAATAGCCCTCGTTGTAATTATTACATGGAGTTGCACTAATTCTGTAAACTATTCTGAATCTTTTAAAAAGGAAACAGCAGGATATTACCTTTATAATCCTGATGAACTTATTGAGGTGTATTACGAAGGTAATGCGCTCTTTTTAAATTGGAAAGAAGGTAAAATTGAACCAGTAGCCTTAGAAGAGAATGAATTTTTTGTTGCAGATATGTATAAGAAATTCCGGTTTGTTCAACATCCCGAAACCAAAGCACGCTATTTATCTGTAATTCCTGAAGGTGATGAAGCTAAAATCACTTACGATTATTTAAAGGCACCAAAAGGTTATAAAACACCAAGTATGCATTTAAAAGATGGTAATTATAAAGAAGCACTTGAAGGGTATTTAGACATTAAGAAAGAAGATTCTACAAGCTCTTATATAAATGAATGGAGTTTTAATAAAATAGGCTATAAGCATATGAGTAACCACGAGTATGATAAAGCTATTGAAACATTAAAAATTAATGCGGCTTTACATCCTAATAGTATTAATGTTTATGATAGTTTGGCAGAAGCTTATTTGCTAAAAGGGGATAGTTTACAGGCTTATAATAACTATAAGAAGGTCTTAGATATATCACCGACAAGTAAACGTGCAAAACGGTTTGTAGAGGGCAATGCTAGTAAGTTTCAAAAGTCATTGTAGGTTCTTTGCTTAATAAAACAGTTTAGTTATTATAAGACATGGTCTAATCTAGACTAGAAGTTTTGTTTTAAAAAAAAAGTGAACCTTTTTTAAGTTCACTTTTTTTATAATTGTTAGTACAAATAAATTAGGCCGTCTGCATCTCGTGTTTACCTTCATAAATTTCTTCAACGAGTTTTGAAGTAAATGCCGGTAAATCATTAGGATCTCTACTCGTTACTAATCCTTGGTCAACAACGACTTCGCTGTCTTCCCAATGTGCACCTGCGTTAATTATATCTTTTTTAATTGAGGCATATGATGTAACCTTTCTACCTTTTAAGACGTCTGCTTCTGCCAATAGCCAAGGCGCATGACAAATGGCTGCGACCGGTTTATGGTTTTCAAAAAATGATTTGATAAAATTTACAGCATCCTTGTTTTTTCTTAAGGTATCAGGGTTAATTACACCTCCAGGAAGTACTAAGGCATTATAATTGGATTGTGAAACGTCATCTAATGTTTTATCCACATTATATGTATTACTCCAATTTCCATCTTTCCAAGCTTTAATTTTTCCAGATTTTTCAGAAACAATATCAACATCAGCACCAGCTTCTTTTAAAGCGTTTAATGGTTCTTTTAATTCACTTTCCTCAAATCCATTAGTTGCTAAAATTGCGACTTTCTTTCTATTTAAATTTTCCATTTGTGATTGTATTTATTTTGTTATTAGTAATTCGATTCGACACTAAGATAATAAATGCTTTAGGCTATAGCGAATTTTAAAAGGGACTTAACGTCAGTTTAATACTAAGTGTTAAATGAAATCCGAATAATGTTAAAGATTAAAAAAAGCGTTAAAAAATTAACAGGCTTTTAATCAATAACGTTTAGTGTTTTTTATGGTTTTATGACATTTATTTCAATGACCATTTATCGGTAAAAGTTGATTTAAGTCGTCATTACACATAATATTTTTTAATTTTATATCAACTAAAACAACAACGATATGAAGAAAAAACTACTCAATTTATTTATGATTTTTGGTATTTTAGGTAGCCTTATGGCACAAGAATACATTACGCCAGATACAGGTATAACTTATACTTTAGACGATCTTGTCGCTGCTAGTCCCGCAACAATATCTGTCTCAGGAACCACTTATACCTTAACAGACAATCTTACTATTTCTTCAACAGATACTTTTCTTATAGATACAGATCTCACTTTAGAAATTGGAGCAGATGTAAGAATTACGGTTTATGGAACATTTAATGTAAATGCAGATAATACTACTTTTACGGCAATTGATACAAACTTGCCATATGATGGCTTCCGTTTTGAAGAGTTTTCTAATGTTAATATTCAAAATGCTACTATTCAATATGGTGGTGGCTTACGTGTTTTAACGGAAACCTTTACTATCAATAATTGTACAATAACTAACAATGTTTCTGGTGTAGCTACTGGTGGTGTTATTGCATTGTCTAGAGGTATGGCTCAGATAACTAACAATACAATTACTTTTAACGAAACTCCTGCTATTAGTTCGGGTGCAAATAGTGCTGTATCTCCTTATATATTTAATAATTATATAGAAGGAAACAACCAAGCTGATGCTAATAGACCACAAATTAATATGGGGACAACTATGGTAAATGAGCCAATTCAAATTATTCAGAATACCATAAAAGGTGACCGTAATTTAACTCAACCAGGAGGAATAGCAGTTTCTAATTTTGTTGGAGGAGTCATTAACGCGGTGATTGATAACAATATAATAGTAGACAATCGTTATGGTATTGCTATACTTGGTGATAATGCTTCTGGATTTATTAGAAATAATGTTATTGAAGATAATGATATTCAAGGAAACCCTAATATAGGTGGAAGTGGTATTTCATTAAATGCAACTAATGAAGGCATGGATATTATTGCGAGTGGAAATGAGATACGTAGAAATTTATGGGGAATTACACTACTAGGAGAATCAAATATCAATTTAGGTGATGATGCTGACAATGTAGGGGAAAATGTGTTTTCTGAAAATGGCAATGGAGCCGTTACGTATGCCCTATATAACAATACTGATAATACTGTGACGGCATTACATAACTGTTGGGATGAAACCAATGCACCTAATACTCTTGCAGATGCCGAAGCTGTTATTGGACACCAAAACGATAATGCAACTTTGGGCTTAGTTACATTTGATCCTGTAAATTGCGCATTCTTAAGTGTTAATGAACTCACGTTAAATGATATTTCTGTATACCCAAATCCGACGGAAGGTGAACTAAACTTGGATAACAATGCATTATATACGCAACTGTATGTATACAGTATTGATGGAAAATTAATAACGCAAAAATCACTTGAATTTGGTAAGAATACATTACACCTTGATTTAAATTCAGGGATTTATATGTTACAATTACAAGGTGAAAACGCTAAGGCAATTAAAAAACTTGTAGTAAAATAATTATTATATTCTATTAAATAGAGCTGCCTTAAAAGTGAAATTTTAGGGCAGCTTTTTTATTTTAGAGCTTGTTTATTCTAAAAGTGTTTTTATAACTACTTAGTCATATATTCTGATAATCTCACCATTTCCCTTCCCTTTTACACTTCTCACATATCCGTTTATAACTTTATTCATTGGTATTGGGTTATGTCCTGGAAAAGCATCTTTATATTTTTCGTAAGCGTCTTCAACCATTCCTGAAGACACCACGTTAACTCTAATTCCGTTTTCAATTTCGAGTGCTACAGCTTTTACAAAACTGTGAATAGCTCCATTTACCATTGCGGCACTTGTTGTTTGTACAACGGGATCATCTGCTAAAATACCTGTTGATAAGGTTATTGAACCATTTTGATTTAAATAGTCTTTTCCAATACGAACAAGGTTCACTTGTCCCATAAGTTTACTTTTTAATCCTATATAATAATCTTCTTCAGTAAGATTATTAAAATCATCCCATTTTGCCTCTCCGGCAATACATATTATAGCATCTAATTTTCCTATTTTATCAAACATAGATTTGATAGACTTGCTGTTGGCAATATCTACAGTGACATCTGCATTTGAGCGACTAGCTATTACTATTTCGTTATCTTTTTTTAAATGGGATACAACTGTTTTTCCTATTGTTCCATGGCCTCCGATGATTACTATTTTCATATGTTTTGTTTTAAGTTATACATTGAGTTTTATCACATTATATTTTCTTCTTTCTTGTTTTATAAATTGTTAAGGTTGCAATAACACTCCAAAGTAAGTTGGTTACAAATGGAGGAATTGTATTATAGCAGTAACCGTTTATAGCAATTAGATTTCCGCCGAGTAAGTTTAAATACTTGACATGTTTTATATATTTTGTGTTTTCCATAAGAGTGAGAGCATAAGCAAGAATTATCAACCCAGAACCGGTCTAACCAAGAATGTCTATCATAACTTTTATATTTTGTTATATCGCTATATGTCGATGTGTTTAATTAAATTTTTTTAACTTATAAAGTTAATATATGCTTTAATTGTCTCTTCATTCCTTTTTAGATATGACCATTTTCCGTGTCTAGTTGATATTAAAATTCCGCATTTTTCCATATTAGTTAAATAGGTTGAAATGGTAGATTGAGAAAGTCCGGCTTTCTCTTGAATATAAGTTACACAAACCCCATCGTTAAAATGCTTTAATGTTTCGTGTGGCGGAAAATGTTTTTCGGGATTTTTTAACCATTCCATGATTTGTACTCTGGTTTGGTTAGATAGACATTTTCCTATTTCAGTGGCTGTTTTTAAATTCATACTACAAACATATCTATAAATATCGATATGTGATAATGAATTAATAAAATTTTATAAAGTTTAGCCTGTTTACTACTCGTTAGGACAATTTTGCCTATGTGCAGTTGATTACAAGTTTTTTATTAACTTATTTTGTATCCGCTAAAACTGAGTTTAACTGCTTACCAAAGACCGCAGCTATACCTGCAGCCAATCCGCCAATAAGTCCTGTAACCAAAATTAAAGCATAAGGATTCCCATCTAATGGTAGAAGCACAGCAATACGTTTGGCTAAAGTAAAGTCGTTACCACTACTGAGAATAAAACTATACAAAGCCCAAAATAAAAGAATGGCTAAGAATGGAATAAAAAATACGGCTACTTTCTTCAATGGAATAAATAGAGCTGTAGCAAAAGCAGCAACCATTACAGACCACCAAGGCAGAAACAATGAGAGTACAAATGCGATTATAATAGTAACTATAAAATTGATGATATTTTTGCTCATTAGTTGCTTGGTATTAAGGTTTGTGTGCCAATGATGGCATCCGTTACTTTGTCGCTTTGTAAAAAAATAAGACTATAATATTTACCAGCTGCCCAATCGTCTATAAAATTATCGTAATATTTACTTCCGGGATTTCCAGATTGTCCACCAGGATAAATACCTAAGGCAGTAGGAGGTGAGGTCATTTCTACAATCATTCTCCAAGACGGTCCCCAATTTTCAGATGTAGCGTTAACAATGTTTTTTCCTCCGCCAATTGGAATATCAAACCTGGAAAATGCAGGTAAAGCTTGTAGTAAATGGCCTGCATAAGTGCCTTTGTAATTCGTCCAATTAAGATCGCCATTTTCAGTTTTCCAATCGTTAAGCTTTTTAACGGCTTTTCTAAAGCTTATTAGAAATAAATCTTTGGCTGTTTCCTTTTCAGGTGTGTCTAAAATATCCATAAAGGCATCATCGCCTTTAGTTTTTAATAAGTAAATGGTTTGATAGGTAAATGGAGTCGTTATAGCTGTGTCTTCTACATCAAATTCATCCCAAACCATATTGTAAAGGATACTCCACCAAGCTTTCCAGATGCTTGGACCAATTTCTTCCATGTCATTATTATATTGCCATGCTTTGGCGATGCTGTAAATTTCTTTTTCCTCTTCGGTTAGGTTAGAAACATCCATAGTTTCTAACATATATGGCATGAGTTCTGAAGCTTTAAGATTGTAATTGTTATTATGCAAATCTTTAAAATCTTGAACGCTAAACTGTTCTTTGGATCTAAAAAAATCATTTATCACACGATTTCTGTAGGTTTCATAACCATCATTAAACACAAAATAGGGATAGGCTTCATCAACCGGAGTTTGGTTTGCAGAACTCACAAAACCACGTTCTGGGTTTTTGGTGTGAGCATTAAATTCTTGCGGAATAAAACTTTGCCAATCGTTTTCAGATTTACTGCCATCCATAATAAATTTTCCTTGGCCTTCCCATTTATTTGGCAGTTTTCCCTGTACCCAAATTGCAATATCTCCCTCTGTTGATGCAAAAACAAAGTTTTGAGCAGGTGCAGTATAGCTGCTTATAGCTTTTACATAATCTTTGTAATTTTTAGATTTATTGAGCTCTAAAAACGTTTTTTGATTATTGCCTCCAATATGTCCAATCCATTTCATGGCATATCCTTTTTTGGCGTTATCAGATTTAAAATTATCATCGTAAAACACAGGACCATGATGTGTATAACGGATAGTATCTTTATAATTTTCTTTTCCTTTTATTTTAATATCTTCTATTCTATAAGTAACATCTTTCCAGTCGTCATCAAACTTATATTTTGTACCGTCTTCGTTAAATTCAATTTTATACCAGTCAATAACATCTCGTGTAGCATTAGTTTCTCCCCAAGATATATATTGGTTAAAGCCAGATATAACGCCTAAGGCTCCTGGTAATGTTGCTCCAAAAGTATTATGAGTTGGTGTGTTTAATTGCATAACAAACCAGATAGAGGGTAAATTGAGTCCTAAATGCGGATCGTTTGCTAAGATTGGGTTTCCGGTTGTTGATTTGCTGCCAGATACTGCCCAGTTATTACTACCATAGTTTGGGTCTGGTTTGTCAATTACTGTAGCAATAGAATCTAAAACAGGTTCGCTATTTGGCATTGGTGTTTGTGGTATATCTATATAGCTCCAATCATTATCTTTTGGAATTATAGGGTCCGTAACATCAAAGAAATCAGGGAATAACAAATCAAAACGTTCTTTTCCAAACAAGCGTAAGGCATTCGTGTATTCAATATCTTCATCGCCACCAGCCAACATCTTGGTCATGTACATTAAAAGCAAAGCTGTTTTTTTAGGCGTCCAAGCTTCGGGTTTATAGTCGAGTAATTTATATTCAACAGGGATTTTGTCAGTTTCTAATTGATTAATATAGCTGTTTATACCCGCTGTATAGGCATCTATATATGCTTTTGTTTCTTCATCTTCATTCATTTTTAAAAGTGATTGCTCTGCTCCGTAGCCCATGCCACGTCTGCGTTCTTGCCTGTCGTAGCTTAATGCAGACTCACCAATAATTTCAGATAAACGACCTGCTGCGGCATAGGTTTGAAATTCCATTTGCCATAATCTGTGTTTTGCTGTAATATAACCTTGTGCTCTGTATAAGTCGGTTTCGTTTTGAGCAAATACATGTGGAATTAATTCGGCATCATAATGAACCGTGACTTTATCTTTTAATTCGGGAATAGAAATGTTTCCAGAAATTGATTCTTCGGTTTCATTTTGCCAAACACCAGAATAAGGATTTAGAAATTTGCCTATTGGAGGAATAGAACCAAATTTGGTATTGAGCGCATAAAAAATGCCTATCGTTAAAACGAAAGATAATAGGAGTTTGAATATTTTCATGAAGTTGAATTATAGACGAATTTAAAAATAGTAATTATTATGGTGATTTTAAAATACGAATCGTATTAAATTATTTTCGAGGCGTTAGTTTTAAAAAAGGATAGTGACTTTGTATTAGGGATTTACACAAAGAGTCCTATACTTAACGGAAGGTTTACAGAGATGAAAAAGGAATTTTTAAATTGAAGAACAGATTAGCTAATTACTGATATTATAGGCTAAAAAAATTAGCGAAGTACCAATTTTTTAACCACTTCCTTTCTAAGCGATTCGTTAAGCATTTTTATTATCTTTTCTGTTCCATAGCTTAATTCTTCACGAAGTACACTAGAGCTGAGTTGTACATAAAGTATATCGTGTTTTAATTCTATTGCTGTTGTATAATTATTAACGCCATTTCCCATCAGATTTGTCCATGCCTCACGTACATCTACTTTGTCTAAACCAGATTGTAAATTGTTGGTTTGTACAAATTCTTTTAGAATGTCTTGTATGGGTTGGTTTTCGTTTTTTCGTCTTGCCATAACTATTTTCGCTTTAACTATTTATCAATCTTGTTATTTTACCTTTAATATGAACCTTTGTGTGAATGACAAAAATTAAATTTAATAAATGTATCACTCTAAATCTAATTCTATTGAAGAATAACGTTCATAAAGATATATACTCTCACTATCATTAATAATGCGAAGTTGATTTTCTGTAGCTTCTAAAACCGTTTCTTTCCAATTAGCATATGGGGTAGAGTAGTAAATGTTTATTTTGTTATTTTCAATTTTTAATTGAATAGCTTCAGCATCACCAGAAGTGAAATAAGTGTTGTTAATACCCGGTTTTAATTTTTTTCTAAAACCTTTTAAATCGTCATTTATACTAATATAATCTACTGTTTCATTGAATTTGTATGCTTTTTTGCTGCCATCAGACATTGTAACTTCTTTAATTTCCCAATAGCCTTCAATATATTGAATGTCGTTTTCAGGATTTTTGGAGCAGCTAAAAATGCTTAACATTATGAGTGTTAATAATACCGGTTTGAAGTTAGAAAGGTAATTCATTCTTTTATTGTCTTTTAATAGAATTTATAGGTGTTTTGCGTTTGCTAAAGTGCTCAAAAAAGTGTGTTCTAGAATGCCATCAACATGTTTTATAATTTAAAAATTTTATAAGACTGATGTGTTTGTTTTATGACATCTTCTGTACGTTCTGCATGTGTATCGCTAATAAAAATCTGTCCAAAATGAGCATCGTCTACCAACTTAATAATTTGAGCTACTCGGTTTTCATCTAGCTTATCAAAAATATCATCTAATAATAGAATAGGAGACACACCACTTTGTTGTTTTATAAAATCGAATTGTGCCAACTTTAAAGCAATTAAAAATGATTTTTGTTGCCCTTGGCTTCCAAATTTTTTAATAGGAAAACTGTCTATTAAAAAGATTAAGTCATCTTTATGTGTACCCACACTAGTGTATTGCAATGCTTTATCTTTATTAATGGTTTTGTTTAAAAGTTCGTTTAATTCAGTATCAAACAAATCACTTTTATAAGTTAAGTCAATAGTTTCTTTACTCTGACTAATTGCTTCATAGCGTGCTTTAAAAATTGGGATAAACGTCTTTAAAAAAGCCGCTCTCTTTTTAAATATTTCACTACCATAGGTGTGGAGTTGTTCATTATATATGGCAAGTGTATCTTTATTAAAGGTGTTATTTAGTGCAAAATACTTTAGTAGTGCGTTACGTTGCGTTAATACTTTATTGTAATTAATAAGTTCCGTTAAATAGCTTTTATCGCTTTGTGAAATAACACTATCAATGAATTTACGTCGCGTATCACTACCTTCAATAATTAAATCACGATCTGCAGGAGAAATAATAACCAAAGGAATAAAGCCAATGTGTTCGCTAAATTTTTCATAAACTTTAGCATTGCGTTTAATGACTTTTTTCTGTCCTCGTTTTAAGGATACGATAATTTTTTCAGTACGTTCGTTTTTAGTGAAATGTCCATCAACTACAAAAAACTCTGCATTGTGATTTATATTTTGAGTTGCAATAGGATTAAAGTAACTTTTACCAAAAGCAAGATGATATATGGCGTCTAAGGCATTTGTTTTTCCGATACCATTAGCTCCAACAAAACAGTTGATTTTGGCGTCGAAATCGAAAACCTGACTTTCAAAATTTTTATAATTAACTAAAGATAGCGTGTTTAGATTCATGAAAAGATAACGTTATGCCTAATTTTACTGATGTAATAGGGCATTTTCAATATGTAATTAATAATTCAAAAATAACAAATAAATAGGCTTTTAAATCCCAATAAAAATTTTATTTTTGCGGACGCACAAAATGACAAGTTATGGCAACATATAAGAAAAGAGGCTACAAACCTAAAACCAAAAAAGAGAAGGAAGAAATTGTTGAAGATGATTCAACAACAGCAGAAGTATTTAATACTTTAGATGAAGGAGCTTCCAGAACTGAGGAATGGGCTGTTAAAAACCAAAAATATATTATTGGTGTGGTTGGAGTAATAGCTCTAATTGTACTAGGATATTTAGGTTACAATAAAATAGTAGCAGAGCCAAAAGCAAAGGATGCTATGAATGAAATGTACACAGCTAAAAAGTATTTTGATGATGCTGTTAGTGGTGTTGCTTCAGATTCGCTTTATAAAATGTCTTTAAATGGAGGTGAAGGTAAATATGGTATGTTAGATATCATTAATGAATATAGTGGAACTCCTGCAGCTAATTTAGCTAACTATTATGCTGGTGTAGCATATTTAAACTTAAAAGATTACCAAAATGCAATCACGCATTTAAGCGATTTTTCTAGTGATGATAAAATGTTAAACCCTATTGCAAAAGGTGGTATTGGTGATGCGTTTGTTCAATTAGAGCAACCAGAAGAAGCTTTAGCATACTATGAAAAAGCATTTGCAGCTAATGCTAATGATTTTACAACACCTTTATATTTAATGAAAGCAGCAAAAGTTGCTATCAGCTTAGGTAAAAACACTAAAGCTTTAGATTATTTAAAGCGAATTAAGTCTGAATATTCTTCGTCTGACGAAGCTAAAGAGGCAGATGTGTTATTAGGAAAAGTAGAAGTAAGCTTATAATATATGTCTACTGTAAATCATAATTTATCGGATTACGATAAAACAACAATCCCAAACGCGAAAGATTTTCGGTTTGGGATTGTTGTTTCAGAATGGAATGATACTATCACCGAAGGTCTATGGCAAGGCGCCTTCGATGCTCTTTTAGATTGCGGCGCGATAAAGCAAAATATTGTGCGCTGGAATGTGCCAGGAGCTTTTGAATTAACGTATGGTGCAGCTCGAATGAGCAAAAGCATTTATGCCGATTCAGGGATGCTAGACGCTATTATTGTTATTGGCTGTGTTATTCAAGGAGAGACCAAACATTTTGATTTTGTTTGTGAAGGTGTTACTCAAGGCATCAAAGATCTTAATGTAAAAGGAGATATTCCAGTTATTTTTTGTGTACTTACCGATAATACCATGCAACAATCTATTGATCGTTCTGGCGGTATACATGGTAATAAAGGCACAGAAGCTGCAATTGCTGCAATAAAAATGGCTGCATTACGAAGAGATACAGTTTAAGTATACTGTTCCCTGTCTTCAATAGGAGATACCTGTTTCCAAAATAAGAGGTTTTTATCTTTTTAGGAGGAAGTTAAAATTTAATTTCACCTAACGACCTACGACTTACTGCCATTAACTCTGGCACTCTTTTTGTTAATAATTTTAAGGAATCCTTAAGCATTATTTCCTTGTATTTTCAGTACTTTTGAGATTAATCAAGTTTAATTTAAGAGTCACTTGTTTCAGCAAAGAAAAAATAAACGTTTTTCATATAAACCTCGCTTTCAGGATTCTGAAGAAATAAAGTCGAAGGACGACTTCGAGACCAAATGGAATAAAGTTAAAGGGAACGATAAGAAACGCGGAAGTGTTTTAACATCATTACCAGCTTTAATCATCATGTTAGTTTCGCTTTTTGTTTTAATTTATATCCTTGACGGGTATATTAAATAAGGAAATTATGGGATTAATGAAAATGAAGAAGAACCGAAAGTATAATTATAAACCTCGCTTTTATAAAGGAGAGGGCAGTCCTTTTGAACTTAAACATAAATTTGATGAACACAGAACAACAGTATCTCCTGCAAAGGGTATAAAAGGTAAATTAAACGCTGCAATAAGTGATTATAAGCATAATCCAGATGATGATGTGAATAAACGTGTTATTATTATAGTTGTAGTTTTAGTGTTGTTATTTTTATTTATTATTGGTTTCGACCTTTCTATTTTTCTTCCAAAAAGCTAATGTCAGATATTATTCAACTTTTGCCAGACCATGTTGCTAACCAAATTGCAGCGGGTGAGGTCGTTCAACGTCCAGCTTCAGTAGTTAAAGAACTATTGGAAAATGCTATTGATGCTAACGCTACTGAAATAAAACTTATTATTAAAGATGCTGGTAAAACTTTAGTACAAGTTATAGATAATGGAAAAGGCATGAGTGTTACTGATGCTAGACTCAGTTTTGAGCGTCATGCTACATCAAAAATTAAAGCAGCGGAAGATTTATTTCAACTCAATACCAAAGGTTTTAGAGGTGAAGCTTTGGCAAGTATTGCGGCCATTGCACATGTAGAGTTAAAAACGAAACAAGCTACAGACGATTTAGGAACTACTATTGTTATTGAAGGAAGCGAAGTAAAATCGCAAGAAGTTTCGGTAACACCTACAGGAACTTCAGTTGGCGTTAAAAATTTGTTTTTTAATATTCCGGCTAGACGAAATTTCTTAAAATCAGATACTGTAGAATTACGACACATTACCGATGAGTTTCATCGTGTAGCATTAGCACATCCAAACATTGCTTTTTCATTTTATCACAATGGAAGTGATTTGTTTAATGTACCTCAAGAAAATTACAGACAACGTGTGGTACATATTTTTGGTTCTAAAACAAACGAAAAGTTAGTGCCTGTTGAAGAAGAAACAGAAGTATTAAAAATTTCGGGATTCGTAGGTAAGCCAGAATATTCTAAAAAGACTAAATCTGAGCAATTCTTTTTTGTAAACCAACGTTTTATAAAGAGTCCTTATCTTAATCATGCTATAAAATCGGCATTTGAAGGCTTGTTAAAAGACGGGTATCATCCTAGTTATTTTCTGAATCTCACTGTAGATCCTAAAACAATAGATATTAATATTCATCCAACAAAAACCGAAATTAAGTTTGATGATGAGCATACATTATATGCCATTTTGCGTTCGGCAGTAAAACATAGTTTGGGCCAATTTAATATTGCACCTGTTTTAGATTTTGAACATCAGAGTAGTTTAAATACACCGTATGATTATAGAGATAAAAAAGCTTCTACTCCTGCGATTGAGGTAGATCGCAGTTTTAATCCATTTGCGGAAGATTTTGGCGGAAGTAAACCAAAAACAACAAGCCATAATACCGGATTTAAATCAGCTCCTACAGCTTCTTGGGAAAGTTTATATGTTGGATTAGAATCAAAAGGAAATAATTCTGAGACAGACTATAGTCAGGTAACATTTGAAAGTGAGTCTAAAAACGAATCAATTTTTAATGATTCGTCTATAGAAACTAAAAAAACGACCTTTCAATTACAGCAAAAATACATTGTAAGTACTTTAAAATCTGGGATGTTAGTTATAGACCAGAATAGAGCACATCAACGTATCTTGTATGAGAACTTTTTAAAGCATATTACAATAAAAGAAGCTACGAGTCAGCAATTATTGTTTCCATTGCAATTGCATTTTACTCCCAATGAAACTAAAATTATAGACGATTTAAAAAACGATTTAGAACATACAGGTTTTGTTTTTTCAGAATTAAGTGAAAAAGAAATTATCATTACAGGAGTTCCTGTTGGAGTGCCAGAAAGTGAAGTGTCTATTATTTTAGAACAATTAATTAGTGATGTTGAAAATGATGTGCCAGACACTAATTTCAGTGCTGCCGATTTGTTGGCAAAATCAATGGCAAAGAGTTTGGCAATTAAAAACGGGCAATCATTAAATAGTACAGAACAAGAACACATGGTAAATAGTTTATTTGCCTGTAAGGAACCTAATGTATCACCAACTAACAGACCAACGTTTATTACTATGGCGGTTGATGATATTGAGAAAAAATTTATGTAGAATATGAGGTTTAATATAACAGATGCAGTAAAACATTTAATCATCATTAATGTAGTAATGTTCATTGGAACAGTGACATTAGGTGATGGTCTCTTGTTTAAGAGATTGTTTACAATGTATTTCCCTACAAACGATTTGTTTCAGCCATGGCAAGTTGTAACACATATGTTTATGCATGGTGGTCCAGCGCATTTACTTTTTAATATGTTTGCACTTTGGATGTTTGGTACACCTGTAGAACAAAGATTGGGGTCTAAAAAATTCTTGTTTATTTATTTTTCTGCTGGTTTTGGTGCCTTATTGTTTCAACTAGGATATTACTATGTTGATTATTTTACGGCAATGCAAAGTGTTGCCGATTTGAATATGAGCAGTGAATTATTGAACAAGATAATAAATATAGATGCAACGTCTGGGCAATATATAAAGGGTGAAATTCTTCAGCAAAAAATGATACCTATCTTAAATGAAGCAAATTTTAACACCAATATATCGAGTTCTAATTTTGCAGGATTATTTAATTTAAATGTTGTAAATACTAGTGCTATGGTAGGAGCCTCTGGCTGTATCATGGGAATTTTAGCGGCCTTTGGTATGATGAATCCAAATGCCAAATTAATGATGATATTCTTACCAATACCAATAAAAGCTAAGTACTTTATTCCAGGAATAATATTATTAGATGTCATCTCAGCATTTACAGGGCAATCCTTCTTTAGTCCAAGTAATACTGCTTATATGGCGCATGTTGGTGGTGCTGTAATAGGTTTTATAGTTATGTATTTCTGGAAGAAAAATGAAAAAGATAAATACCGTTGGAATTAATTATGAGTCCTATTCAAGATTTAAAATACAAGTTTAATAATCTAGATGTTTTTGGTAAAATCATTGCTATTAATGTAGTAGTGTTTATTGTTGGTCTTGTTTTTAATTCGTTATTACGAATTAATTTATTTGGGTATTTTGAGTTGCCATCAGGTATCATGGATTATCTATTTCAGCCATGGTCTTTAATTACTTATGGGTTTTTGCATAATGGTCTTTTTCACTTGGCGTTTAATATGTTATTCCTTTATTATTTATCGCGTATAACAACCAACTTGTTTCGATCCAAAATGGTTCTAAATGTTTATTTTTTAGGTATTATTTGTGGAGGATTAGCGTATTTAGCCTATACCAATCTAATGCCAACGTCATTGTTTTCTGGTAAAGGTGTTTTAGTTGGTGCTTCTGCTGGTGTAAGTGCTTTGTTGCTTTTTGTGGCTACTTATATGCCAAACACAGAAATTCGTTTATTTAATGCTTTTATCGTAAAATGGAAGCATATTGCTATGGTTATTGTTGGCTTGGATTTATTTAGAATGTTACTAGGCCTTAATCAAGGAGGTTATGTGGCTCATTTTGGAGGCTATGCGCTAGGTTATATATATGCCAATAAACTACTTAATGGTTCAGATATAGGAACAGGTTTTGAGCGTACAATGGATAGTTTTATGAGTTGGTTTAAACCAAAGTCTAATTTAAAAACGGTTCATAAAACAGCTAAAAAAAGTGCAACAGCGAACAAGACTAAAACTGAATCTGATGCGTTAAATAAACAGAAGAAGATAGATTCCATTTTAGATAAGATTAGTAAGAGTGGTTATGAAAGTTTAACAGCCGATGAAAAAGCATTTTTATTTAAAGTGGGTAAAGACTAAAACAGGTGAAAGGTTTAAAATTTAGTAGTAAAATTATATTTGTAATCAATTCGTTGGTCGCATTTTTACTGCTTATTTCTTATATCTTACCTTACATTCCTCCTAAGAGTTTTGCTACCTTATCTGTTCTAAGTTTAGGTGTGCCATTGCTCATTATTCTTAATGTTATATTCTTTGTTTACTGGTTACTGCGTGTTAAAAAACAAATGATATTGTCATTGATGGTTTTGCTTTTAGGCTGGAGTTATATCAGTTCTATGTATAAGTTTTCGTCATCAACAGACATTAAAGACGACGCTAATTTTTCAGTAATGTCTTTTAATGTAAGACTTTTAAATAAGTTTGGTTGGTTGCCAAGTAAAACGGTAAAAGAAGATATTATTAAATTAGTAAAAGAGGAGAATGCAGATATTATTTGTTTTCAAGAATACCGAAGATCTGATGCCATTGAACTAGAAGGTTACTATAATTTTAATGCCACCTATACTGATGGAGTTAAGGGCGGACAATCAATTTTTTCTAAGTTTCCTATAGTAAATTCAGGTTCGTTAGAATTTCCGAATACTTATAATAATGCCATTTTTGTGGATATTGTAAAACAAAAAGATACGATACGTGTTTATACCTTTCACTTACAATCTTCTGGGATTGATACTGATGTTGAAAAGTTAAAAAATGAAACTTCAGGGCACTTATTTAAACAAGTTGGTACGACCTTTAAGATACAACAAGATCAGGTAGATTTATTTTTAGCACATAAGGCAAAATCTAATTATAAAACAATTGTTACGGGCGACTTTAATAATACACCCTATTCTTATATATACAGAAAAATAAAAGGTGATAATTTAAAAGATACGTTTGAAGAAGCAGGTAATGGTTTTGGTAGAACTTATGATTTTAAATTCTTTCCAATGCGAATTGATTTTATTTTGGCAGATAATGATTTTACGGTTAATGGATTTAAGACGTTTGATGTAAAACTTTCAGATCATTACCCTATAAAAACAACTTTAAAGTTGTCACATTAGTCCACAATCTGCTGTGTCTGCTATAATGTGAATTACGAGCCCTAAGCCAAACAATCGAGTCTTTTTAGGAATTAATAATAATAGGTAAACGGCAATAGCATAGTAGGAGTGAAGTGGGTGAAAATTGATGCTACAGCGGTTAGGATCAAAAATAGGGTTTGCCAATAGATGATCTAGATCAATCAGCATACCTAATATCATAATACAGTAGGCTTTTATCCAATATTTCTTATAAAACAGAATAGCAATAGCTAAAGGTAAACCGAAGTGTATGCCGTAATGAACAAATGACTGAAGCATTATTTTTCGGGTTTATAGTGTTTGTTTCTTTAAGTATAACTCTGTATTTGGACCTTCATTAAATAATAAGTCTAAAATACTAAGATTGGGTATAAATCCATGCTTTTCAGTAAAAACTTGGGTGTAAGGCTGAAATGATTCCACTTTAAAATTTCGTTTTACTAAGGTTCTAAAATCTGTTTTGTCTGTGGTATCTTTTTCAAAAACCGATGTGTGTTTTGGGGATAGATTTAATTGTAGGCTATCTGAAAGTATATCGAAGCATTTTAAATTAAAATCTAAAATATAATCGAAATGTGTTTCAAAAAGTGGCATTAAATCGTCTATATAATACTCAAAAAAAGGCGACATACTATAAGCCGACTGTAAAGACTTTAAATGCTGAATTTGCCATTTTTCTTCATTAGCAATTCTTACATCCTTATAGAGCTGTCTGTTTTTTTGTGAGTAACTTACCGGAACTGTTAAGGCCAGTTTTCCATTAGCGCCATAGATTTCAGCACGATTTCTAAACGATTGTTTTTGATAATTATCACAAACTTCAAAATAAACAGAATCCGAATTAACAATTGCCCAAAAGTGCGCAATGTTAGGAAAAGAGGTTGGATATATAAGACTATTCAAAATTTAACTTTCCTTAGCTTTCTTTTTTCTTCTCCATTTGTTAAAAATGCTGATGCCTATAATAAGAACTATAAAAGGTATCAAATAAGATGTACGTTCGCCAGTTCCGCTTACAGTGGTAAAAATTCGATCCCAACGGAAACGCCAATTTTTAAGGCCATCATTAATACCATCAATACTCATCCATATAAATACAGGTTTCCCGATAACATGATCATATGGTACAAATCCCCATGCTCTAGCATCAATAGAGTTATGACGGTTATCACCCATCATCCAATAATAATCTTGCTTAAACGTGTAAGATGTTGCAGGTTTATCGTCAATAAATATTTGATTGCCTCTTGTTACAACTTTATGACCTTCATATTCAGCGATGGCACGTTTATAAAGTACAATGTTATCCATGTTTAGCTCAAGAGTACTTCCGGCTTTAGGAATCCATATAGGTCCAAAAAAGTTATAATTCCAATTGTGCTTTAAGTCGTGAGGAAATACGTTTGGATCTCTGATACCTTCATCCTCACCATGAAAGTTTATTGATGCTATGTTAGGATGTACAACGGCTTTTTTAGCCGCTTCTTGTGTCGCTTGTACAACAAAGGTTTCGCGTTGGCTATCGTAACGAATGCCATCAGTTATATCATATTTTTTTAGAATAGGCCTAACTTTTTGATTAAGCTCGTACATCGTGTTAGCGTTTATGTTATTAAAAACAACATCGTATGAAAACTGAACTTTTGCTCTATTTGGTAGTTTATTTTGCTTCCCATTAATATAAACAACTCCATTTCTAACCTCTAAGGTATCTCCCGGAATACCAACGCAACGTTTTACTAAGTTGGTCTTTTTATCAATAGGTTTGTAATAGTTTCTGTCTGGTGTAAACTTGTTCATGTCCACCAAAGTATCTGCAGGTTGCCCAAATACAACGATATCATTACGTTCTATTTTTTCAAAACCTGGAAATCTGAAATACGGCAATTGGAGTTTGTTCATCCAAGAGGTGTTTCGTTCTTCAAAATGATCATTGAATAAGTACGACTTTGTTCCTAAAACAGGAATAGTGTCATGTACCATTGGTGCTCCAACAGTTGTCATTGGTGCTCTTGCTCCATAATGTATCTTACTTACAATAAGAAAGTCGCCTACCAATAACGATTTTTCTAAGGAAGATGAAGGGATAACAAATGGTTGAAAAAAGTAAGTGTGTACAATGGTTGCAGCTACAATTGCAAATAGGATAGAGGTAATCCATTCGCCTGTAGATGTTTTAGGTGTAAGTCTTCTGTTTTCTATATAATTAACGTCTGCCACATAGTTTAGGTAGTACAGATAAAACCCTAAAGTAACGATACATAAAAGGGCGTCAATTTTACTGTCTTTTCCAAACGCACGAGCCGTTTCTACCCAAGCAGCAGGAATCATAATAAGGTTTACAATAGGTAAAAACATTAAAATTACCCACCACCAAGGACGTGTGATAATTTTCATTAAAATTACAGCGTTGTAAATTGGTATAAAGGCTTCCCATGCTTTACGGCCTGCTTTTATATATAATTTCCATGTGCCTAAGCCATGTATAATTTGTAATACGAGTAAAAAGATAAACCACTGTGTCCAAGTCATACCGTTATGTTTTGTCTATATGTTGGTTGAAAATTATTTTAATTTGTTTCAAAATATTGGCAAGTTAACCAATGTTTAACACATCTTTCATGCTAAATACGCCTTTTTTGTCTTTAATCCATTCTGCGGCAATTACAGCTCCTAAAGCAAAGCCTTGTCTGTTGTGCGCAGTATGTTTAATGCTTATAGCGTCTATTTCAGAATTGTATGTGATTTCATGTGTGCCAGGAACGTTTTCTATTCGTTTGGCATCAATAAGAATTTCTTTAGGTTGAGGTTGGTCTAAAGTCCAATTGTTATAATTGGTATTTTCTATAATCTGTTCTGCTAAAGTAATTGCTGTGCCGCTTGGTGCATCTAGCTTTTGTGTGTGATGAATTTCTTCAATGCTAGTTGTGTATTCAGGAAAATCAGACATTAGCTCACTTAGTCTTTTATTAATTTCAAAAAAGATGTTTACACCTAAGCTAAAATTTGAAGCGTATAAAAATGCGCCATTTTTTTCCTTGCAATAGTCTAATATATCTTGGTATTGATCTAGCCAACCTGTTGTTCCGGAGATTACAGGAACACCAGCGTCTAAAGCACGTTTTATATTTGCTACAGCTGTTGTAGGTAAGCTAAAATCTATGGCAACATCTGTATTTGAAAAATCAAAAGCTGTTGTTGCACTCGAAACTTTTAATGAGATAGTGTGGTTGCGATTTAGAGCAATTGTTTCAATGCTTTTGCCCATTTTGCCGTAACCAAGTAAAGCAATTTTCATATTAAAACTTGAAATTGAGTGTTAGTCCTAAGTCTGAAGTGTTTTCCATTTCATTGTATTGGTAATGTGGACTTAGACTTAGATTTTCATCGACATTAAATTGAAGTAAATGTGCATCAACGTTAGCATCAATAATATTAAGAGCATACAAGCCAAAGGTAATTAATAGCGACATTTCTTTATTTCGTCTAAATTGTTCTTGAGCTCTAATAAGACCATCATCTGAAATTAAACCATAAAATTCATCATCTTTAAACCCGGCTAATCGACTTTTATAAGCATCTCTATAACGGTCAAACTGTTTGTCGTTTCTAACGTAAAAGTAAACGCCAGCTCCAATAGCTCCCCAAACAATTGGGATTTTCCAATACCTTTTGTTATAGGCTTGGCCTAAACCCGGAAGTATAGCGGAGTAAAATGCTGCTTTTGATGGCCTTAGAGGGTCAATTTCTTTTTTAACCAATGTTTTATTAGCTATAATGGGACTTTGGTCTAAGGCAATACTAGTACTGTCTTTTTCTTTTTGAGAAAATGAATATAATACAGAGAACATGCATAGTAAAAGTGTATATAAACCTTTATTTGTCACGTTGTACTAGTTTTTTTATTCTATTAAAATCTTCTTCAGAATGAAAGGGGATTGTTATTTTTCCGCTTCCGTTTTTTGCGATTTTAACATCTATTTTATGGCCAAAATATTCTGAGAATTCCTTAACTCCTTTCTTTATATGTTTAGGGACTTCTGTAGCAGTATTTTCTTTTTTAGGTGCCTCATCAGAATTAAGGTTCTTAACCAGTTGTTCTGTGGCTCTAACAGACAGTTTATTACTTATTATTTTTTCATAAACTTCAAGCTGGTCAATTTGGCTTTCAATATTAACCATAGCTCTTCCGTGTCCCATGGTAATAAAACCATCTCGCATACCCGTTTGGATAATTGGATCTAATTTTAATAAACGTAAATAATTAGCAATTGTAGAGCGTTTTTTGCCCACACGTTCACTCATTTGTTCTTGAGTTAAATCTATTTCGTCTATTAAGCGTTGATAGGATAAGGCAATTTCAATAGGATCTAAATCTTGACGTTGAATATTTTCAACCAAAGCCATTTCTAAGGACTCTTGGTCGTTAGCAATTCTAATATATGCCGGAATTGTTGTTAGTCCAATGAGTTTTGAAGCTCTAAAACGACGCTCACCAGATACCAATTGGTAATTGTTAAAGGCTAATTTTCTAACGGTAATAGGTTGAATAACGCCTAATTCACGAATTGAAGAGGCGAGTTCTCTTAAGGATTCTTCATTAAAATTTGTTCTTGGTTGAAAAGGGTTGACTTCAATACTGTCAATATCGAGTTCTACAATATTACCAACAACTTTATCTGCATTTTTATCTTCTGCAGAATTAATATCGTTTTCAGGATCTTTCAACAAAGCCGAAAGTCCACGTCCTAATGCTTGTTTTTTTGTTGCTTTGGCCATTATAATTCGTTTTTCTTAATCAGCTCTTTGGCTAAGCTCAAATAATTAGCTGCCCCTTTACTGCTTACATCATAGTTAATAATGCTTTCACCATAACTTGGTGCTTCGCCTAAACGTACGTTACGTTGAATAATAGTGTCAAAAACCATATCTGTAAAGTGTTTTTGGACTTCTTCTACGACTTGGTTAGATAAACGTAAACGCGAATCGAACATAGTTAAAAGTAAGCCTTCAATATCTAACGCTTCATTATGTATTTTTTGTACACTTTTAATAGTATTTAACAGTTTGCCTAAACCTTCTAGTGCAAAATATTCGCATTGAATAGGAATAATTACAGCATCTGCAGCCGTTAAAGCGTTTAATGTTAGTAAGCCTAAAGATGGAGCACAGTCAATTAAGATATAATCATAGTCTGATTTTAAATCTATAATTGCCTTTTTTAGCATATACTCGCGTTCTTCTTTATCTACTAATTCAATTTCTATAGCGACAAGATCTATATGTGCAGGCATAACATCTACATTTGGTGCATTAGAAGCGATTATAGCTTCTTTGGCAGTAGCAGTATGCTCTAATACTTGGTATGAGCCTATTTCAACAGTATCTACGTTAATGCCCAAGCCAGAACTTGCGTTGGCCTGAGGATCAGCATCTATTAGTAATACTTTCTTCTCAAGAGCGCCTAGAGAAGCGGCTAAATTTACTGAGGTTGTTGTTTTTCCAACACCTCCTTTTTGATTAGCAATTGCAATGATTTTACCCATTAAATGATTTGGTTTTTCTAGGGCTTAAAAATACGATTATTTACGAGTTTAGGAAACTGAAGTTGTTAACATTGACTTAATAAAAAAGGCAGTCAAAAAAAAGACTGCCTTTAAATGACTCTAATTTAAAATTATTCTTCTTCAGGCAATAAAATAGCCTTTATATAGCCTCCAGTTAAATATTTTTTAGCAACATCGTGAATGTCTTTTGTGGTTAACGCATTAATATTGCGTTCGTAGTTTATAACATTATTAATGTCGCTTTGGTTGTAGTCTGCACCCTTTATAGTCGATAGCCAAAATCGATTTTGTTCTAAATCATCTTTTCTACTTAATAATAATGCTTTTTTTACTTTATTTAAATCAGTTTCTGTTGGGCCATCTTTAATGATTTTTTCTAGTTCGGCAATAGAGGCCTGAGATAGTTTTTCTGCATTTTCAGGTGCACAAGGGAATGACATGCTAAAATTAAAGCGACCATAAGGTAGTTTGCTAATAGAGCCTCTAGCGCCAGCTCCGTATACACCACCTTCTTCTTCTCTTAATTTTTCGATTAGTTTAATACTTAAAATTTCACCTAAAACATTCATTGCTCTTGCGTCGTTAACATTGTATTTTGCTTCGCCAGAATAGGTGAGGTTAACCTGACTTTTTGGCTCTGTGCCTTTATAGTATATAAACTCATGCGCACCTGATTTTGGTCTAAATGTAGTAGTTTTATACATTTCTCTCTCTGAATTTCCAGGTAAAGAAGCAATATAAGTTTCAGCTAATTCAGCAATCTTGTCTTCATTGATATTACCAACAAAATAGAAGTTAAAATCTCCTGCGTTGGCAAAGCGCTCTTTGTATTTTATGTATGCTAAATCATAATTGGCCCTGTCTAGATCTACTTCTGTTGGGAAGCCTGTATATCTAGGATTTCCTTCATTGGTGAATTCATTAAGTGCAATTGAGAATGAGATATTAGGATTAGATAGAATATTACCTAAAAAAGCTTTTTGTTTACTTATATGCGATGCAAAGGCTTTAGGGTCTTTGTCTAATTTAGTAAAGTATAAGTGAATCATTTGAAACATGGTTTCAAAATCTTTTGGTGAAGCAGCGCCTCTCATCCCTTCGCTTAAACTACCGATAAATGGACTAACGCTAGCAATTTTACCAGACATTAATTTGTTTAGGTCGTTTTTAGTGAGTCCGTCAATACCAGCTTCAAATAAGCCTCTATTGGCGTTTGCGGTTTCTTTTAAAACTTCATCAGAGTATAGAGAGGTGCCTCCATAACTATATGCTTCAAATAAGATTTCGTCATTTTTAAAATCTGTTTTTTTGTAAATGACTTTGGCACCATTGCTTAGTGTAAGCGTTGTGGTTTCATTAATTTGACCTTCGTTGCTAACTTCTTTTTTAATTATGCTGCCTTTTTTAGGTTTAATGGGCATTAAGTGCTCTCTTACAGCTTCGTCTTCATAATCTTTAATTTCGGCTTTTTCTACGCTTTTTAATAAATCAATGACTTCTTGTTCTGTTACTTTTTTAAGCCCTTCTTTTTTAGGACCTGTTAATATAACTAGTCTATTGTCGTCATGTAAGAATTTGTTAATTAAAGTATTAACTTCGTCTAGTGTTATTTTAGGTAATTCTGTTTGTGCAAAATTGTAGGTCCACTCAATTCCAGGAATCGGGCTTTCTTGTAAAAAATTTTGAATATAACGGCCAACAATTCTACCTGATTCTTGCTTGTCTTTATTTTTAAATTGACGTTCTAATCGTGCTAAGAAATCTTTTTTAGCACGTTTTAGTTCTGAAGCTTTAAAGCCATAACGCTTAACACGTTCGTTTTCTTCTAATAGCGTTTTTAGGGCTTCTAATTGACTAGTGTCGTTGGTTTGTGCAAAAGATTGGTAGGCGTCTTTATTACCAATAATACCTCCTTTGTATGAAAATCCGTAGATAAAAGGCGGATTTGGTTTGTTGCTGTATTCGCTTAATCTATTATTAATCATTTGGTCAAAAAGACCTTCAACCATATTGTCTCTGTAGTCGCTAATTGTTTTTGTTTTTTTTCTTTCGCCTTTATCTTTATAATATATTTGAACTTGTGAGCCTGTGGCTTCTTCATCCCATTCAATGGCGATAAACGTTTCTTCGTGGTTTTCTGAACCAAATTCTTCTCTTGGCTTCGGATTCTTTGGATTTTTAAGGTCGCTAAAATTGTCTTTTATTTTCTTTTCAAGTGTTTCTACGTCTAAATCACCAACAGCAATTACTGCCATTAAGTTTGGACGATACCAATCTTTTTGAAAGTTTCTAAGGCTTTCGTATTTAAAGGTCTCTAAGTTTTCTTTTGTGCCAATTGGTAAGCGATCTGCATATTTAGATTTGTAAGCAATTTTGTCTAAATATTTAGATTGCATTCTAGTTGCGGCGCCAAGACGTGTTCTGTATTCTTCAATAACGACACCGCGTTCTTCATCAATATCTTCTTCTGTAAGTAGTGCGTTGCCAGCCCAATCGTGCAAAATTTGAAACCCTTTATCTAACTTCTTAGGGTCGTCACTAGGAATAGGGAGGATGTAAACCGTTTGGTCAAAACTTGTGTAAGCATTTAGGTCTGCACCAAACTCTATACCAATACCTTGTAGGTAGTCTACTAATTCGTTTTTCTTAAAATTGGTGGTTCCATTAAAATTCATGTGCTCCATAAAGTGAGCTAGACCACGCTGGTCTTCAGTTTCTAAAATAGAACCTGCTTTAATGGCTAAGCGTAATTCTACTTTGTCTTCAGGTTTGCCGTTATTCTGAATGTAGTAAGTAAGGCCGTTTGAGAGTTTGCCTATTTTAACTTCAGGCGAGGTTGGTAATTGGTCTGTTGGAATGTAGCTGCTGGTTTGGTTTTCTAGTGACTTAGTTTGTGCATTCGTTGTAAATGTCGCAAGTAAGCAGCAGACAAAAAATGTTTTAAACACGAGGGAAATCTTTGTTTTCATGTGAATGATGGTTTAAGTGGATTAATTTTGCATAAGAAAATCCCTCTAAATTTAGAGATAATATGTTAATTAGGAAAGGAATAACATTATTTTAACTAATTTCTTAGTTGAAAAAAAAAGGGGTGGATACGTGTGTTATGGGTGTTGTTTAAGAATTTTCTGAAGGTTTTGTAGGTATTTGTCCTTAATGTTTGCTTTTGCGTATTTTTTTGCAAACTCTAGTTTTTCGTTAGTAGGTTCGTAGTAATTCTTGTTTTTATCTTTAGCTAAATTGAGTTGATGTGTAATGTAGCGTTCTGTAAGTTTGTAGTATTCAACACTATTTTTACTCCATTCTTCTGAATTATAAATCTCCAAAATTGAATTGTAAAACTCAGGGTCTATATCTTTATTTTCTTGAAGATTAGTCCAGATAAGAAAATCATTTACGGCTCCAAGGCTAATTTCGGTTATTAGATAGTTTTCAAAACTGTTTATAGGGGACGTGTTCTTGAGATTGTAGTCTTTGATTCTTTTTTCTTTTTCTTCTAAAATGATGTCCCAAGCCTCTGTTGCAGCTATGTTTAGTGGTTGTCTGTTTTCATCTGTCACAAGGCCTCTATAGTCTATAGTTCTATAATAATTTCGTAACAAATTTTGATTCTCATTATTAAAAATAATTGATGAGTCTTGGTTTTTTGTATCCCAATGTGTAATTGAATGGTTCTTTTTGGTATCAATGTATAGGCATGGTTCGTTGGCAAAGAAGTTAGCGCAAAAGGAGTAATAGTAGATGTTAGGCGTTTCTTTGAATACTTGATACGAAAGTGGAGGTAAGCTGTATTTTGATATTGTAATTAATTCTGGGGAATCTGCTTTAATAGAAAACTGAAAATCACCTAGACTATCCACCATTGTTGAGTCGAGAATGTAGCTTTTATTTAAATAATTAAAGTGGTTGTATTCTTTAAGATAGATAGTGTTGTTAATTAGCTCTTTGGAATTACCTGTGATTGTTATTTTTGATTCTATGTCTTTTTTGCATGACAAAGTGGATAAGAATAAACAGATCACTAATAATTTAAAGCATGTGTTCATGTAGTCTAGTCAATTAATATCTCTAGTATTTGAATAGCTGCATCGCTAATTTTTGTACCAGGGCCAAAAACAGCAACAGCTCCAGCGTCGAATAAATATTGATAATCTTGCTTTGGAATTACTCCACCAACAATAACCATTATGTCTTCACGACCATAGTTTTTAAGTTCTTGTATAACTTGAGGTACTAATGTTTTGTGTCCTGCTGCTAAGGAAGATACACCTAAAATATGAACGTCATTTTCTACGGCTTGCTTTGCTGCTTCTTTTGGTGTTTGAAAGAGTGGTCCAATGTCTACATCAAAGCCGACGTCTGCATAGCCAGTGGCTACTACTTTTGCTCCTCTGTCATGACCATCTTGTCCCATTTTAGCAATCATTATACGAGGTCTACGACCGTCTTGCTCTGCAAATTGGTCGGCAAGTTCTCTTGCTTTTTGGAAACTTTTATCGTCTTTTATTTCTTTACTATACACTCCTGAAAATGATTTTATTTGTGCTTTGTGTCGTCCAAATTCAGCTTCTAAAGCATCGCTTATTTCGCCTAATGTCGCTCGTTTTCGTGCGGCATCTACTGCTAAAGCTAGTAAATTATTTTCACCTGTTTTAGCAGAGTCGGTTAATTTTGATAAAGCTTCGGTTACAGCTTCGGTATCTCTACTTGCTTTAATGCTGTTTAAGCGTTCTATTTGTTGAGTACGAACTGTTTGGTTATCTACTTCTAGTGTAGTGATAGGATCTTCTTCGTTTAATCTATATTTGTTAACACCAACAATTATATCTTGGTTAGAATCTATACGTGCTTGTTTGCGTGCTGCTGCTTCTTCAATACGCAGTTTAGGTATTCCGGCTTCTATAGCTTTGGTCATACCGCCTAATTCTTCAACTTCTTCTATGAGTTGCCATGCTTTTTGAGCGATATCATGTGTTAGTTTCTCAACATAATAACTGCCGGCCCAAGGGTCTACCGTTTTGGTGATGTGTGTTTCCTCTTGTAGATATATTTGAGTGTTCCTTGCGATACGTGCAGAAAAATCTGTAGGTAAAGCAATGGCTTCGTCTAAAGCATTGGTATGTAGACTTTGGGTGCCACCAAAAGCTGCAGCAGAAGCTTCAATACATGTTCTTGCGACGTTGTTAAAAGGGTCTTGTTCTGTTAAACTCCAGCCAGAAGTTTGGCAATGGGTTCGTAATGCTAATGATTTTTGATTTTTTGGGTGGAACTGTTTTACGAGTTTTGCCCAAAGCATTCGTGCTGCTCGCATTTTAGCAATTTCCATAAAATGATTCATGCCTATAGCCCAAAAGAATGAAAGTCGCGGAGCAAAGGTGTCTATGTCCATACCTGCGTCTAGCCCTTTTCTTATGTATTCTAGTCCGTCAGCTAATGTGTAGGCTAATTCAATATCGCAAGTGGCGCCAGCTTCTTGCATGTGGTAGCCAGAAATACTAATACTGTTGAATTTTGGCATATTGTTGCTGGTGTATTCAAAAATATCTGAGATAATTTTCATTGAAGGAGTAGGTGGGTAGATGTAGGTGTTACGCACCATAAATTCCTTAAGAATATCATTTTGAATGGTTCCGGCAAGTTGTTCTGGTTTTACTCCTTGTTCTTCGGCTGCAACAATATAAAATGCCATAATAGGTAAAACAGCGCCATTCATGGTCATGGAAACAGACATTTTATCTAAGGGAATTTGATCGAATAAGATCTTCATGTCTTCCACGGAGTCAATTGCAACGCCAGCTTTTCCAACGTCTCCAACTACGCGTTCGTGATCAGAATCATAACCTCTGTGTGTAGCTAAATCAAAAGCTACTGATAATCCTTTCTGTCCGGCTGCTAAATTTCTTCTGTAAAATGCGTTGCTTTCTTCTGCAGTTGAAAAACCTGCATATTGTCTAATTGTCCAAGGTCTACGAACATACATTGTTGAATAGGGGCCGCGAAGATTAGGTGCAATACCAGCTACAAAATTTAGGTGTTCAAGATCTTTTAAATCGTCTTTATTGTAAGTGGATTTTATCATGATGTCCTCAGCTGTTAAGAAGTCTTTTTCTTCTTGATGCTGTGAGCTTCGTGACTCGTTTTTTAATTCTATATGTTGAAGATTTTTTCTTGACATTTTAAATGTGATTTTAATGGAAACGCAGTACTATAGTTTTTGTCTATGTGTGGTTTTATTCGTTATTCAATCTGTTAATTTCCAGGTCTTCAGGTAGTCTTTTTTCTAGTATTGGTTCAATTAATGTTTTTCGCTTTTCAATTTTTAAAAATGGACTAATTTCTAGTTCGTTTTTCATTTTGTCTGCTAAATTAGGATGTTTGTTTGTGCCTAATAACACTAATTTTTCAGTTTCAAAATCGGCTTGCTCACTAGTCGCATTTTCTTTAATTTTTCTTTGAATCGTCCCTTCTTTTAGTTGCCTTAAAAAGCCGCCATTGCTTTCGATATCTTTAAAAATAGTTAGTGCTCTTTCCGCTAATTGTTCTGTTAAGCTTTCTATATAATAAGCTCCATCTGCGGGATTATTTACTTTGTCAAAATAGCTTTCGTGCTTTAAGACTAAAAGTTGGTTTCTCGAAATTCGTTCTCCAAATTCGTTTGATTTGTGATATAAAGCGTCGTAAGGTAAATTACAAACGACATCTGCACCTCCTAAAATGGCACTCATAGATTCCGTTGTAGTACGCAATAGGTTTACGTTATAATCGTAAATGGTTTTGTTGCGTTTGCTTGGTGTTGCTATAATTCTACATGTTGTGTTTACATTGTATTCTGATGCTAAGGTAGACCAAAGTTGCCTTAAAGCTCTTAGTTTGGAAATTTCAAAGAAATAGTTTGAGCTAATTGAGGTGTAGAATGTTACATTAAGCGATTGTTTTGCGTCGCTTGAAATGATGTTTTCCAAATGATTTAAGTACTCGTTGGCATGAGCTAAGCCGTAAGCTAGTTGTTGGGTAATAGTTGCTCCTGCATTTTGGTATAGGCTAAGGTCTATGCTTAGTTGGTTTGTTGACTTGACGATTGTTTCAAATTTGCTAAAATCGTCTTTGAGGTTGTTGTACCAATTTCCTGTTTTAGCTAGGTTACCAATGATATCTGTGTGAATATAGCATTGCGATTGCTTTACTGTATTTACGACAGTATTAATGAAGTTTTCAGAAAGAAAATCACATTTAAGATCAATTGGTGTTTTGTTTAAATCAATATTTTGAAATAAATCTTCAATACTGATTGTTGTAGATTTTATATTGAATAGAATGCTTTCAGCACCACGATTAATGGCGTCTAATGCCTTTAGGTTTGAAGCTTGTGCGTCAGTTACATCAATAGATTGGCAGATTTTCCAATCGTTTGTTTTGCTGTCTGATCGTTTTGGTGTTGTTTCAAATTCATCGGCATGATAAAAAGGTTTTACATCAATACCTTCTTTTGTTTTCCAGATTAAAGTATCATTGTAATCTGCTCCTTTTAGGTCTGCTTGTATTTTCTGTTTCCATGCTTTTGAAGAAACGTCTTCAAATTCATTAAATAATGATTTACTCATCTTTCTTTTTGTTTGGCTATGCTGTCTTCGTATTCTATAATATATATGTCTTCGTTAGGCTTTTTCATATAGTAGGTTTCTCGCGCTGTACGCTCAATACCTTCATCAGTACTTAGTTCTTTTATGGCTTTATTGTCTTTAGCCATTTCGTTTTTATAATGTTCTTTTTGGTATTCTAATTCGTTAATATCGGAATTTAATTCGTGATGAAACAACCAGGAATGTGCATCAAAAAATAACATCCAAACCACAAATACAGCAAGAACAACGATATAGATGTTCTTGAAAGGTTTTAGATATTTAGAATTAAAAATGCTCATTATAGACGTTCGTTGATTATAGTTTTTACGATATCTACAGCAACAGTATTGTACTTGTTATTTGGAATGATGATATCTGCATATTCTTTCATAGGTTCTATAAATTGCTGATGCATTGGTTTTAGTGTGTTTTGATATCGTGTTAAAACCTCATTAATATCTCTGCCACGTTCTGTTATATCTCGTTTTAAACGACGAATTAGACGTTCGTCAGAATCTGCGTGAACAAATATTTTTATATCAAAAAGATTTCTGATTTCTGCATGAGATAAAATTAAAATCCCTTCTACAATCATTACTTTTCTTGGTATCGTGTTTATAGTGTCTCCTGTACGATTGTGTTTTACAAAAGAATAAACAGGTTGGTCAATAGCATTGCCTTTTTTTAGTTCTATAAGATGTTTCTCCAATAATTCGAAATCTATAGAACGTGGATGGTCAAAATTAATTTTAACACGTTCGTCGTAACTTAAATGTGATGTGTCTTTGTAGTAAGAATCTTGTGAAATGACTCCAACCTCTCCTTCTGGTAATTCATTTAAAATTGTGTTAACGACAGTTGTTTTTCCGCATCCTGTTCCGCCAGCAATTCCTATTATAAGCATGTTTTAATTTTTGATTTAATTGAGGCTGTAAAGTTAATTAATATGACCTTAAGATGAATCCTATAATTTAGAAACTTTATCAGGTGTTATAAAATTACCAATCTTATTTCCCCAACTGTTGTTTATATAGTTAATGACGTCTGCTACTTCTTCATCTGACAGTCCTAAAGGTGCCATTGTACCATTGTAAGTGATGCCATTTACTATTATTTCTCCAGATAGACCATGTTTTACAGCTTTGATGCTTTTGGTTTGATTTTCTCTTAAATAATCTGAGTCTGCTAGAGGAGGAAAGGCTTTTGGTACTCCTTTGCCATCTGGTAAATGGCAAGTTATACACATATCATTATATACTATTTGACCTCGTTTCATGCTTGCTTCAAGTTTTGATTGGTCTTGATTTTGAGCAATTAAATTAGATGTTTTAGCATTTGAATTACAGGACACAAATGTTAAAAAAGAAATTGTGATGATAATTACTTTTTTCATTTTCTAATTAATTTTACGATACCTAAATTTTCAATTCCTACATAAATATAACCATCGGGGCCTTGTTTTATACTTCTTATACGCCCCAAGCCGTCTAGTAAACGTTCTTCTTTTATAACTTTATTGTCTTTTAAGGTACACATGTCTAAGTATTGAAATTTTAATGATCCAATAAGTAGATTTCCGTTCCAATCTCCATATTTATCACTGTTTATGAATGCCATTCCGCTAGGTGCTATTGATGGATCCCAGTAGTGAAGAGGTTGTTCCATACCTTCTTTTTTTGATATTTCGGTAAATTTTGTGCCGCTATAATTTATGCCATAGCTAATAATTGGCCAGCCATAGTTTTTACCAGAGGCGATAATATTTATTTCGTCTCCACCTCTTGGTCCATGCTCGTGTGTCCACACAGCACCTGTTTTAGGGTGTAGTGTCATGCCTTGAGGGTTTCTGTGGCCATAAGAATAAATAGCTTTTTTAGCGTTGTTGGTGTTTACAAATGGATTGTCCTCTGGGATTGTGCCATCAGCGTTGAGTCGGTATATTTTTCCACAGTCTTTAGTGATGTCTTGCGGGTTTTCATCTCTATTGCCACGATCTCCTATGCTAAAAAATAAGTAACCATTTTTGTCAAAAACTAAGCGTGATCCAAAATGTTGGCCTTTTGTTGTATTAGGTTGGGCTTTGTATAGTACTTGTAAATTGGTTAAGCTATTATTTTTTAATTTGGCTCGGGCAATAGATGTATTGCCTCCAGAGCCTTCGCCTTTTGGTGATGCGTAAGAAAAATAAATCCAACCATTAGTCGCGTAATCGGGATGTAAAATAATATCCAATAAGCCACCTTGACCACGAACATAGATTTCGGGTAATCCTGAAATAGCTGTCTTTTTTCCATCTTTAAAAAGAATAAGTTCTCCTGATTTTTCAGTAATTAGAATAGAATTGCCTGGTAGGAATGTAAATCCCCAAGGATTATTAAGATCTGAAACGACAACCTCGTGACTGTTTTTATTGTTGACAGGATTCTTGTCTTGAGCACAAGCTAGTGTAGTAGTAAGAATTAAACTGATAAAAAGGTGTCTTAGGTCCATGGTTTTTTGTCTTAAAAAAAAGAATAAGTTTTAAAGTTACTTAAATGTTGTTGAATTATAAAGAAAAATTATATATTTGCAGTCCGAAATTGGGAAACCACAATTCGGGGTGTAGCGTAGCCCGGTTATCGCGCCACGTTTGGGACGTGGAGGCCGCAGGTTCGAATCCTGCCACCCCGACAAAAATTAATACCAATAGAAACTAAAACCTTGTAAATCGTATGATTTACAAGGTTTTATGGTTTTTGGGCTATCATAAGAATTGAATTAATATAGTTTAATTCGGTTAACAATTCGGTTAACAGTTAACAAAGCAAAAAAGTGTTAACCGAATAGATGTTTAAAACGCTGTAATTGAAATAGTTGATTTGACTTTCGTCTTGAATGAATGTTTAACTAAAAGACGACAACTATGCAATCACAAACCACCTTCAGCTTATCATTTTGGGTAAGCGCTTCACGTAAGATTAATAATGAAGCTTCTGTTTATGCTCGAATAACAGTAAACGGTAAGCGTGCAAATATCAGTTTGCAACGTAAAGTAATTGTATCTGAATGGGATTCCAACAAAGGAAGAGCTAGAGGCAACAAGCAGGAATCTCGATTACTCAACAGATATCTAGACCAGGTTAAAAATAGAATCTATGAAGCTCACTATGAACTTGTAAAAGAAAAGGCGTTTATCTGTGCTCAATCAATTAAAGCAAGGTTTCTTGGAGAAGATAACGAAGAATATTCTCTACTAACATTGGTCGATTACCATAACACCCAAATGAGTGAATCTTTAAGTTATGGTACTTTAAAGAATTACTTTACAACTCAAAAGTATATCAAACAATTTCTAACCAAAAAGAAAATCCAGGACATCTACTTATCTCAATTAACGTTTCGCTTTCTGGTTGACTTTGAAAAGTTCTTACGTTCCTATGTTCCGGAGGACCATCAAAAGCAAATGGAAAATAATACGGTTATGAAGCATATCCAACGACTTCGTAAAATGGTAACATTAGCCTATAAAATGGAATGGATAGATAAAGATCCATTTATAAAGTTCAAACCAACGTATATCAAAAATGAGCGTGAGTTTTTAAATGAAGATGAGTTACAAGCCATTATTGAAAAAGAATTTGAAATTGAAAGACTGGAGCTCGTTAAGGATTTATTTGTTTTCAGTTGCTATACAGGATTGTCGTACATTGATGTGATGAACCTCAATGAAGACAATGTCACATTTGGAATTGATGGCGGTAAATGGATAATCACCAATAGACAAAAAACACATAACAAAGTAAAAATCCCATTACTGCCAATTGCTAAAGAATTAATTCAGAAATACAAAGGACATATTAAAACCAAGAAAACAAAAACCTTATTTCCTAATATTTCAAATCAGAAGTTAAACTCGTATTTAAAAGAGATTGCAGATTTATGCAAAATCAAAAAGAACTTAACGTTTCACATAGCGCGCCATACATTTGCCACTACAATAACTTTAAGTAATGGTGTACCAATAGAAACTGTTTCAAAATTACTTGGCCACTCTAAAATTGCTACCACTCAAATTTATGCTAGAGTAATTGAAAGGAAAGTAAGTGAGGATATAAATAACTTGAAATTGAAGCTAAACGAAAAGGGTACTAACTTAAATCTCAAAAGTAAGGCAAATCAATTTTAATTAAATTTGTTGTGTTTTAATTTCTTTTATTTCTATTTACATGGAGTCTATCCCAATAAGACATATAACTGCCACACAAAAAGAGCCAAATTTATTAGGAAACTTCACTATAAGAAAACTTCAAGATTTACTTGAAGGAAAAGACATGGTTCATGAGCTTCATAGGCACGATTTTTATTTCATTTTACTATTAAAAAAAGGTTTTGGAAACCACGAAATAGACTTTGTTGGTTATGATATAATCGATTATTCAGTTTTCATTGTTCGTCCTGGTCAAGTGCATAAGTTGGCGTTAAGAAGTGATAGTATTGGCTATATGGTTCAATTTAATGCTGAATTTTATTATCCTGTTGAAAAAGACCCAAACATTTTATTGCAAAAAGCAAGTGCTAAAAACTTTTACGAATTGAATGAAGCGAACTTTTTAAGGTTAAATATTTTGGCAGAATCAATTTTTAATGAGTACAAAAACAGACCTGAAGAATACCAAGAAGTTATAAAATCTAATCTTCGTATTCTATTTATCGAATTGATGAGGTTAAGGAATAAGAGTAATAAACCAATAGAAAATAAAGACTTATATGTCCAAGAACGCCTTGAAGAATTTTTACAGCTTTTGGAATTGAATATAGCAAGTGAAAAACAAGTATCGCAATATGCAGATATGTTACATTTATCAAATTATCAACTAAATTCTATTACAAAGCAAACATTAGGTAAAACAGCATCAGAACTTATAAACGAACAAATTATTTTAGAATCAAAAAGATACCTTCTAGCAACGTCTAATCAAGTAAATCAAATCGCATTTCATTTGGGATATGAAGATGTGTCGTATTTCAGCAGGTTTTTTAAAAAACATACAGGTTATTCCCCAGAAGCTTTTAGGCAAAAACTTAAATAAGTCCTATTCTACTTCATTTTTATCCTAATATTTACTGTCTTTTCAAAAGTACTTTTGTCATATAATTTTTACCATAAGTACGTCAAATGAAAATTGTTTATAAAACTATTTTAGTAGGTATAGCAGCGACCCTTTTTATTGATTTTTGGAAACTCATTGTAAGTTTTTTTGAAATTAAGTCTAGAGGAGTGTTGTTTTTAGGTAGATGGTTGGCCTATACATCAAATGGGCAGTTTTTACATAACACCATTATACAAGCACCAAGTGTAGAAAACGAAAAAATTTACGGTTTAATTGGTCATTATCTTATTGGTGTTATTTTCGCTTTTTTATTACCATTACTTTATGGTAGAAAATGGTTTTCTAAACCCACATTATTACCTTCAATTATTGTCGGCATAGTTTCACTTTTACCGGCTATTTTCATCATTCAACCATTATTTGGTTTCGGAATTGCATTTTCAAAACTGTCAAACTCTTCACAATACCTTTTAAAGATTTTTATAATTCACATAGTTTATGGTTTTGGCTTGTATTTAAGTGCGATGTTAATTGAGAGAATTAAACTATTTAAACGATAAAAGCATGAAAGGACATTCAAATAAATGGGTATTAGCGAGTCTATCGCTATCTACCTTAATGGCTTCACTTGGAGTTAGTATTGCTAATGTAGCATTACCAACTTTAACTGAAGCGTTTTCAACGTCGTTTCAAGCCGTACAATGGGTAGTCATTTCATATCTCTTGTCAATTACAGTTATGATTGTAAGCATAGGAAGGTTGGGAGACATTTTTGGTTTACGGCGTATGCTAATGATAGGCGTTTTTATATACACTTTCGCATCCCTTGTCTGTGGTGTATCCCCAACACTATGGGGTCTGATTTTAGCTCGTGCTTTTCAAGGATTTGGAGCGGCTATTTTAATCGCACTTACTTTAGCCTTTGTTCGCGAAGCTGTTTCAGATAAAAAAACGGGAAGTGCTATGGGAATGTTGGGTACAATGTCAGCTGTAGGTACTGCACTAGGACCAACACTTGGTGGTATTTTGATAGAAGCTTATGGGTGGAGAACTATTTTTCTAATTATGATTCCATTAGGGGTTTTGAATATGTTTTTAATATACAGGTATCTACCAATAACTAAAACGAAAACAAAGTTTGAAAGCAAAAAAAATGATTGGATAGGTACGGTTGTATTGGCATTAACTTTAGCTTCTTACACTTTGGCAATGACAATCGGTAAAGGAAGTTTTGATTGGTTGAATGCATTGTTGCTATTACTTGCTGTTTTTGGTATTGGGACATTTATGTATTCCCAAGCCAATGTGAAATTCCCATTAATAAAATTATCATTATTTAGAAACAGGAATTTAAGTACCAGTTTAATAATAAATTCTTTTGTTTCTACAGTAATGATGGCAACATTGGTTGTTGGACCATTTTACCTATCATTAGCATTAGGGCTTAATGAAACCTTTGTTGGGATGGTCATGTCGGTTGGGCCAATAGTTTCTGCACTTACAGGAATTCCTTCCGGCCGTATTGTTGACTATTTTGGGGCATCAAAAATTGTAATAACAGGTCTTTTGATAATGGCACTAGGAGCTTTTGCGCTATCAATATTATCAAATCATTATGGGGTTCTTGGGTATATTATCGCTCTAGCAATTTTAACACCAGGGTATCAACTTTTTCAGGCTGCAAACAATACATCTGTTATGATGGATGCCAATAAAGATCAGAGGGGGCTTATATCTGGAGTACTTAACTTATCGCGTAATTTAGGTCTTATTACAGGGGCTTCTGTTATGGGAGCTTTATTCGCATTTGCTGTCGGTTCTAGTGATTTCGAAATAGCTCAAGTACAAGATATTTCAAAGGGAATGACCGCAACATTTGTTGCAGCAGGCATACTGATGGCTGTAGCAGTAATTATTTCGTTCACTAAACGGAAAAAGCCATTTAGACCATTCAAAATTTAACATTTGTCCAATGCTACTTCAATTTTGTCCTAGTAAAAAACTTTAATAGAGTAATAATTTTGCTCATATAAATAAACACCAATTATGGAAAAACCAAGTGAATTAAAATACAAGGAATTTTGGAATGAAAGATATAAAGATTCCAATTTTGCCTATGGGAAAGAACCCAATTTATTCTTTAAAGAGCAGGTACAAAAACTAAAGCCAGGAACAATGTTATTACCTGCAGATGGAGAAGGTCGCAACGGTGTATTCGCTGCAAAGTTAGGTTGGAAAGTAACAGCTGTAGATTTAAGTAAAAAAGGTGAACTAAAAGCATTGAAATTGGCATCAGAGCAAAAGGTTAATATTGATTACATAGTAGATGATATAGAAAAAATCGAGTTTCCAAAAGAATCCTTTGATGTTGTTGCTTTAATCTATGCGCACTTTTCATCATGGAAAATTTCAACTATCCATAAGAAACTAACCCAGCTTCTTAAGGAAAATGGGACGATAATTTTTGAAGCTTACAGTAAAAAACATTTAGTCTATAAAGAGACTAATCAAAAAGCTGGAGGTCCAGGAGATATTGATATGCTATTTTCTTTAGAGCAAATACAAACAGATTTCAAAGGGTTTGAGATACAAATATTAGAAGAAAAAGAGATCGTCTTAAATGAAGGGGAATTTCATAAAGGAGCTGGAAGTGTTATCCGATTTGTAGGTGAAAAAATATCACATTTAAAATGAGAAAAGCACTAATTATATTAACTTTTGTACTCGCCACTTTTAGCGCCAAAGCTCAAAAAGCAGACCAGTTTAATTCGTGGTGGTATTATTCCGGAAAATATAGGATTGCCGAAAAGTTTAACATAGAAACATTATACTCGTGGAGCAGGTATGATTTTATTAAAGAATGGCAACAATCAAAATTACGATTAGGTGGTAGTTATGACTATTTAAAGAACGTAACTTTTGGTGCTGGTTACGAGTGGGTAGTATTATTCCCGTATGGTGCGCACCCAGTTCCCGAAAAAAGAACAGAACATAGAATCTATGAGTATTTTACTATAAAAAATAAAATTAAAGCAGTTTCTGTGAACTATGGTATGTTGTTAGAGCAGCGAATCATGGAAGATAAAACAAGACATCGATTACGGCTAATATTAGGTGCTAAAATACCAATTATAAGTTCTGAAGAAGGTATAACAAAATTGGGGTTATCTTTTTTTAATCAAGTATTCTTGGATATTGACAAATATGCAAGCAATAAAAATTTTAGTCAAAATAGAGTTTATGGGGTATTCGATATCTATATTGACAAAGCGCTCACGGTAAGTTTGGGATATATGAATCAATACATAATCATAAAAGAAAACCGTATTGAAAACGACCACACTTTAATGGTTGGTTTTTTTCATAAACTTGATTTTAGAAAGAAAGATTAATAAATCAAATGTTTAATTCTGAAAACAATTGAAAAAATTACTAATGAACTAGACACAGCTTTAGATTTTTTGGAATCTAAAAAAAAAATATTCTTGAGATTGCAGAGGAAGGAATTAAAATATCACAAAAAGCTTTAATTAAATTAAAAAAAAGCACATCAAAAAAGCTTAAAAATAGTAGTGATGAGATTTACTTTTTTAAGTATATCAAACCTCAAGTTTTTAGCAAACTCATATACTACCAAATACTATTCAACATAGAAAGTAAAAGACCACGCTCAAGCAATAAATCACAGGTAAAATATTTTAAGAAGCATATTGATAGATTACAAATATATTTTAATGACAATCTTGAATTTTACCATTACTACCGTAGAGGGGCCACATTTTTAGATGAACATTATTTTTTAAGAGGAAAAATAGATATCCGTTTATTTCCAGATACATTTTCGTTTTTTATTGATGACAAGTTCTCAACAAGTCACGTTACTACTGTAGCAACAATTTTAGCCTACGATATGCTAATTGTGTATTTAAAAACGGAAATAAATAAACTCGAAAATAGTAATGGAATGGAAGCAATTATTAGTCCTTGTCAAAAGCAATCCCGACTATTCTGGACTGCTAATAAAACTGATTTAATCGAACTCATTTAGCACTACAAAGTTCAGGTACAATTAATAGTGGAACCGCCGATATAAAAGAAATGCAACGGCCAGTGAGCAGTTGTTCAATATCGATTTGGGCGATTACTACAGCACTTATTTGGGAATTCGTTTACGTAAAATAAATCATATCAAATTTTTTAATAATATAAAAGAATCGTTACTTAAGCGCATAGAAAAAAGTGGCGAATAGCACCCAACTTGGGTTGATCTTGGGAAAGGTTGTTCGTTATAAAATTTAAAGGGTTTTATAGATGAATAAATTCCATCTAAAATAAAATCCAAAACAAATTAATGCATTGTAAATGAATAAATAAAAACACCCAACTTGGGGGTCTCTTGTGAATAAACCTCACAAATTCACTTCATATTTGCCAAACGAAAGTCAAATCAAGACAAAAGGCTTCTTTTGTCGCAGTCCCCACGAAAGTGGGGATCTTTTGATTTTAACTTGTTAATCTTAAATCGTTACTATGGCAGCAACAATTATTACTACCGAAGATCTTCGAGAGTTCAAATTAGAATTATTAGAAGAGATCAAAGCAATCATTAACCATCAAACAGGCTTTGCGCCTAAAAAATGGCTCAAATCACCAGAGGTTAGAGACTTATTAAGTATCTCACCAGGAACATTACAAAATTTTCGTATCAATGGCACACTGCCCTACACAAAAGTCGGGGGAGTCATTTATTATGACTACGAAGAAATCCAAAAAGTAATGCAAGAAAACCGCATCCATAATAAATTTTAAAATCAAAAGTAAGCTGTCATTTCAAGCATTACTAAAATGAAAATATATTTTCATTGAAAGTATGTAACGCAGTTATCGAGAAATCTCATATTGATTTGTCATTCCTGCATTATTTGAAATCAAAATATATTTTGATTGAGAATACATTACGAAGTAAACAGGAATCCATTTGTATGAATGAAGTCAATTACATCAAACATCTCAACGCAGTTTTTAACCAATTTTCTAAAGATGGTCGATTAAACCCAACCCATATAAGCCTATATATGGCCCTATTTCAATTGTGGAATATCAACCGATTTCCAAAAGAATTTTTTATTAACCGTGATGAGGTGATGCAATTGTCTAAAATAGGTTCAAAATCTACTTACCACAGATGTATAAAAGAATTAAGTCATTGGAAGTATATCGTGTACTTTCCATCTCATAATCCGTATAGAGGAAGCAAAATTAAGATGCTCAAATTCGAGACAAGCTCTAGACAAGTAGTGGTACACAACTCTACTCAAATCGAGACAAGTACAGGACAAGCACTGGTATCTATTAATAAACATATACAAACTAATAAAAACAATAATAAACTAGACCAGCCAAAAAATGAAAAAGAAGTGATTGATTTTTTCAATAAAGAAAATTGGCCTATAGTTGAAGCTCAAAAATTCTTCAATCATTATCAGGGCATTGGTTGGAAAATAGGTGGAAAAACTATAATTGTCAATTGGCAAGCAACAGCTCGTAATTGGGTGTTAAAAGCAGAAGAAATTCAAAAGGAAAAAGAGGTCACCTTGAGCGCAGTCCAAAGGTCTCAAAAACCTGATAATCTCAAAACAACCAAAAATAAAAATTACAATGAACCACTATGAGTAATCTACAGCCACATATAATTCAAGAAGGAAGTGTTCAATATCGATTAGGGGAATTTAAAGACAATAACATTTCATACGATTTCAAGAAAATTTTAATTTACCTAGATGCAAAAGGAAAACTACTATTTGGTAAAACCTTTAAAATTTATGAAGAAGATGAGGTAGTACTTTATAAACTGTGTATCTATTTCATTCGCGATTTTGAAGCTTGTGCAAAACTAAATATCGATCCCAACAAAGGTATTCTATTGTCTGGACCAGTAGGCTGTGGAAAAACAAGTTTAATGAAATTACTTCGTCACATGGTGCCTCATCACAAACCGTACGAGGTAATTCCGGCAAGAAACATCACATTTGCTTTTAATAACATTGGTTACAAGACGGTTCAAGAATACGGAAATAGTAATTTCTATTGCTTTGACGATTTAGGAGTAGAAACAACCGGAAGGCACTTTGGGAAGGACTGTAATGTTATGGGAGAAGTCCTATTATCTCGCTACGATTTATTTGTAAAAACCTGTCACCCCAAGCGAAATAGAGGAGTTAGAACTCACGTAACCACAAACTTAAATGCACAAGAACTGGAAGAACGTTACGGGAATAGAGTGCGTTCCAGAATGCGACAAATGTTCAACTTAATAAGTTTCGATGCTAAGTCTGTTGACAAACGAAGTTGAACATTCACGAGCTTCTTTTTTGAAAATAAATATGCGCGAGCTAAATGTTTAAGCTGATAAGCTTTAATTCGAGTAGTAAGGATAAACGTAGTTAAACATTCACGAGTTCCTTAATTTATAATTAAAAACCATATGAGTCACTCTTCAATTTAATTGCTTTTGATAAGGAAAGTGTTATTAAAATAAAAGAAAGAGTATTATTATACTCAAAATAATTATATTTGTGTAATTTTATACACATTTTTAATAATGGCAAAGAAAAAGCAAATACTATTCCCCAAGCATAAAGAAGTACTTAAACAAATGGGCGAAAATATAAAACTAGCTCGTAAAAGAAGAAAATTAACGACCACGCAGGTAGCAGAAAGAGCAGATATAGTGCGAAAAACCTTATATCAAATAGAACAAGGAAATCCAAGTGTTGCAATGGGGGCTTATTTTAATGTACTGCGTGTACTTGGCCTACAAAATGATTTTCTCAAACTTGCAGCGGATGATGAGTTTGGTAGAAAACTTCAAGATTTAGATCTAATTTAAAATGGCAACCGATAAACAAAACATATACATATACGCACATTGGAAAGGCTTAGAAGATCCCCAATTAATGGGAGTCCTTTCCGCATTGTATGCAAAAGGAAAGAAAGCATTCAGTTTTGAATATGATAACGATTGGTTAAAATCCAAAGAACAAATGCTATTGGATCCGGACATTCAATTCTATAGTGGACCACAATACCCAAACAATAAAGAAAATTTTGGTGTATTCTTAGATAGTATGCCTGATACTTGGGGGCGCACACTTATGAAGCGTAGAGCGTCACAACAAGCAGCTGCAAAAAATGAAAAGGCAAAAACACTATACGAAATTGATTATTTGTTAGGGGTTTATGACGCAAGCCGAATGGGAGCTTTGCGTTTTAAACTAGACCCAGAAGGGCCATTTTTAGATGATAATGGACTAAATCCAACACCGCCGTGGTCATCCATTAGAGAGCTGCAAGAAGCAGCAAAGAGCTTTGAAGATGATGACGACAATGATGAAGTAAGAAAATGGTTAGCTATTTTAATGGCACCAGGATCCTCTTTAGGTGGTGCAAGACCAAAAGCTAATATATTAGATGAAAATAAAGAATTATGGATTGCAAAGTTTCCTTCAAAAAACGATACAGTAGACAAAGCTGCGTGGGAATACTTGGCTTATCAGTTAGCAATAAAGGCAGGAATCCACATGGCACCATCTAAAATTGAAAAGATTAGTGGCAGTTTCAATACATTTTTTACCAAAAGATTTGATCGTGAAGAAGGCTATAGACTTCATTTTGCATCTGCTATGACTATGACAGGAAATAACGAAGATACCATAAGAGACAATCCAGCAAGCTATTTAGAATTGGCCGAATTTGTTCAAAACTATGGTGCTATGGTTAACGATAATTTAGAACAGTTATGGCGTAGAATAGTCTTCAATATTGCGATTTCAAATACCGATGACCATTTAAGAAACCATGGATTTATATTAACTAATCAAGGGTGGATATTATCACCAGCTTACGACTTAAACCCATCCATAGATAAAGACGGTTTGGCACTCAATATTGATATGGATAATAATGCACTCGATTATGATTTAGCCAAAAGTGTAGGCGAGTTTTTCCGTCTAGATAATAAACAATTGGATAAAATTATTCAAGAAGTATTAGATGTCGTGACAACTTGGAAAGAGGTGGCGAAAGAAATAGGTATATCTAATAAAGAACAAACCTTGATGGCTAAAGCGTTTAAATGTTAGTATTAAGCCTAATAGTTAAAGACACGTTAAGACAATACTGCGTAGCCAAGAACGCGTCTACTTTTTAATTTGATTGCTTTTAACCAAATGCTAATGTATTTAATATCAGCGAGTAATTCTAATTTAAATTCTCTGAGATCATCAGTCGTGATTATAGTGGCTGGCATAATAAAAGGGTTTTAAAGAATGAGACTAAAAAAAGTCTTTAAACATTTTGATAGTCTCTGTTCTGTCAATTTGACTTTCGTTATGCAAATTTGTAGGGGATTTATTCTATGGTCTTCAATAATTTATACAGAGATGAGAGTTTTTTTATATAAGTTTTGAATAGTTTTGGAAATGACAAGGGCGGGTTCAATAAATGTATTACCCTATTTTGTATTAAAAGTAATGGATCTTTTAGAAAATATGGTATTCCCAACTTGGGGGAAACTTAGAATTATTCATCCGAATCCTTAAAGCGTTTCAGAAGTACTTTTGTCAACCAGTCCAGAAATTTTGTTTGACTGTTTTTTCTAGCTCTTATTTCAATAAAAGTGTGATAATAATTACCGAGTTCTATGTTAAATACCTGCTCAAACATGGAGGCTAATTCCTTAATGTCGGCAGTGCCACTATTTATAGAGCCACTGCTATGCAGGGCATAAATTAACTCGGTTAACTCTGTTTTACTTCCTGTCCAAAAAAGTTTTGAAGATGATGGCTTCATTGTCTTAATTTTTGCGTCTTTGTGAGATTGTAATTTTTCAATTTCTTGTTGCAGATAAACAATCAACATATCATAGGCTATAATTGTGGCTACCGTGGTGTCTTGACACGTAGAAAACTGGTCATCAATAAAAAAATGGAAGAATTCAGTTGGCAATCTTAGATCAGATTTACCTCTAATAAAATATGCTTCATCTAGTGTCGTAGCCCCTCTGCGATAATAATGATAGAACTCTAAATTATCGTTGAAAAAGACTTGTAATTTATTGATGTGATTATTTAAATATTCTATTTGGTATTTGGAGCTACTTCTAGGGCGTTTACTTTCTATATTAAACAGTCTAACGTAAT